>Ga0209630_10000105_pt1 | contig 96173 bp, 100 predicted proteins | sample COG_01_FD_184745 | JGI IMG/M metagenome (GOLD analysis project Ga0209630, IMG submission 184745) | Pelagic Microbial community sample from North Sea - COGITO 998_met_01 (SPAdes) (version 2) | ecosystem: Environmental > Aquatic > Marine > Neritic zone/Coastal water | place: Helgoland, sampling...
GGTGGCGATGGTGGTGGTGGCGATGGTGGTGGCGATGGCGGTGGAGGCGACGGAGGTGGTGGCGATGGTGGCGGCGATGATGGCGGTGGCGGCGATGGGGATGCGGACGGCGGGGGTGGGGGTGGGGATGTAGATGGTGGTGGTGGCGATGGGGATGCAGACGGCGGTGGCGTGCTCGGTGGAGATGGTGGAGATGGTGCAGTGCACCATACGTCTGGCGATACATGAGCAGCAATAGCAGTCATGTCATAATCCTGCTTCCATAGACCATCCATGGGATAATATTGGAAAATCTCAATTGGATGATGGGTGGTGCGGAATGAAGTGGAACTGGAAACAACTAGGTCACCAGACGCATCAAATGCAACACTGAATCCATAACCAGTACGTTTGTTTGATGGCTCTGGTGTTCCGTATAGAGATGTACCAACCCATGAAACGGTATCCTTTCCGATGTCGAAAACATTGGTACTCCCGACACGGTTGGGGTAATCGTAGTATGAACCGACTGCAAGGCGAGTTCCATGCTCGTTAAGTGCAATCGAGTATCCGAAACGGGAATCGTACGTTCCTGTATCATCCGGTACTTCCATAACGGTACCGCATGCATGTGAGTAAAGTAGGACATCGCGGTTTTCATAAAAACGATTCTTTGACCAATCCGACATTCCATCGTCATGGCGACCGGTTGCAATGACATTGCCATCACCGGACATAACAACATACCTGAATGTATGATTGGTATTGCCGACATATACCGCGTCTGGTGTAATGTCGGTAATCTCGTCGGTGTCTGATAGCTGATACATGTGAAACATGTGCTTGGATTCATGTCCATATGGAGTCGACAGAACAAACTTGTCACCTGCATATGACATGTCGACATAGTGTCCCTCGAACCACTCGTGCTTAAGTGACCAGGTATTGTCGACATACTTCCATAGCTGAATTAGGTTATCGATGGTCTCACCGTAGCGACCACCGATGAGTAGAGTATTGCCATCGCGAGACATGCGAAGATGACCACCAAACATGCTGTAATCAGTAGTAATATTCCATGCGTCGGTTGAATTCATTGTGAATGAATGCGTCCATGTGTCGTCAATGAGATCGAATACACGAACACCAACGCGGCTTCCGACTACAATACGTGTACCCGCGTCGTCAATATCAACCGACAGACCATCCTGTGTGTCTACGAGCGATGGATTGTCGTATGCACTAAACTTGGGACGCGGTGCAACATGAACATCACCACCCGAAACGTCAATGTCCGGATACGGAGTCCATTCATTGTTCATAAACTTGTAAACAATGGCACCATGACCAATTCCACTACTGCGATGGAATGCAGAAGAAACCTGTCCGGAAATTAGATACTTTCCGTCGCTCGAAAGAGCGACACGTGGATGAACACGCTGCTGATCATGAAATGGATGAGGATACAGCGTCTTTGTGGCATTGTAACGAACCATAGATGGCTGATAGTTCACCGTAATTGAACGACCATCATGGAGATGGAACTTGGCGGACGAGAATTCAAAACTGATACTGCTTGCTGCAGAATTGGAAGAAAATGCAATTGCAAGTACAGTGTCATGATCATTGATGGTAAGATCAATAGTCTTGGTAACATATTCTGCATCCACGAGTGCGGCAAGGTCATCTGCCACATCATATCGTGTTTCATACCATCCATTTGCATTGCCAGACGTATAGACATTGAAAAATAGATTACCGTTTCCGAGCGCGACGTAATTCTTCATCGTAACCGAAACGTTGGCAATATCACTTGGTGAAAAGTTATCAAAGTCAGATGCGTCATTCCAATATAGATAAGAATGAAGCTTGGCATTTGGCGCACTACCAGATATCGGTGTCTTGTCGAAAAGCCAACCGTCTTCGGTTGGTGTAACATCATCAAGTGCAGTCTTGAGATTTCCACCAAACGGATCGTTAAGTGGCCAGAACGAGTTGTGACGATTGGTCCAATCATAAGTAACGGATAGTGCATTAGTAATGGATCCAATAAGGATCGCCGCGAAACATACGAATACGTTTAGGGAACGCATGGTCGTTGAGGTACTTTGCTAAGGTTGTTTGATACACACAGAAATGATTATTGTACACAGAAGTTATGTAGCTTTGCATGTACATAAATATTATGGAAACACGTAAAATGTCATAACAGTTAACACTTATTGTATTTTAATCTGTATATAATAAACAGTGGGAACGGGATATTATGAGCAAGACGCTCGATGCTATCCATATGTCTGATAACCGTGCCGTTTTTAAGACAAATGCCCTTATTGTAAAGGTATTCCCCAAAAACGATTCCGGTAAGGGAAGTCGGTCATTTATGGTAATTGACGATACGACAAAAGAGACGCCAATTACAGTAAAGGCATGGGGTGATGCGGCGAATCAGCCACTTATTGAAGCAGGTAAGTGTGTACTGATCCCCGGGTCTGTGAATGAATGGAACGGAAGAAAATCACTGAATCTTAATTTTGCAATGAAATTGGCAGATTCGTCAATTGCAGTTCGGTTGAATACACTGTGGGAAAATGTAAAGGATAAATACAGCGCCGCCGATCCTGTCGTAAAAACAATCTCTACGCTCTCAGATGCCAATACGTCGGAAAATGGTACGGTTGTGAAGGATCTATATGCTGTTGTACGTGACGTATACCCGCTTGCATTTTCAAAGAATGATAAACCAATGCGATCACTTTCATTGCGTGACAATGAAGTCGAGCAATTCTATATAAAAGTATTTGGCGATGATGCGGCAAAAGAAATCGAAGTTGGGACATTGATTAAGATTTCTTTTGGGCGGGTGAATATTTTTAACGAAACCCGATCACTTAACGTAAATACAATGCCAATGCAAGTGGAAACCACGCCAAATGTCGATTTTAATGAATGGTATTCAAAAAATAGCGTTTTCTTCATTCCATCCCAAACACGTCTATCCGTGCATGATGCACTAAACTATGATATGCAAAAGAACCCAGTTGTTGCAATGAAACACATTGTTGTTGATACCATCGAGGACGGGAAATCCGTGGATAGGAATAACAACTGGAAACGTTCATTTACTGCAGTTGATAAATCTGTCACCGAGTCGCATATTAATATTACGATGTGTGGTGAGAATGCAGATACTGTACTTGAAGAAGGTAACGTGGTTTCCATCAAACGGGTGAAGTTAAGTACATATAATGACAAGGTTACCGGATGGATTAATAATGAACCACCGATTGTAGTAAATGACGAAGAACTCCATGAATGGTGGCATACTACAAAGTCAACTACAAAACCCAAGACAATTACTTCTCATGGTTTAAATGTGACTGTTGATCGAATTCATAGTATGACCCCTGGTTGTCGTGTACATCTCATGAATGTCTCGGTTGGAAAGATGGGTAAGAAACACATCATCGTGGGCGATACTCGTAATGTACAACTCAAGTTGCCAGACGACGTGCCTGAATTCACTCAAGTAAATGCTGAAATTCGTTCAGCAATTGTAGGAAATGGGGAAATCATAGTGACAAATGTTGATGATTTTATTATCATGTAAATAATTTTAGATTGTATAAATAAAATGGCTCCGCCAACCCGTCGTTATCAAGATATCAATCCGCCCGCAACTGGGATGGATGCGAATGGAAATCGCATAAATATTACACAAGTGCAGGCGGGTGGTGCTACAACCTATCTCGTACAGCGTCGTTCTATGATGGAACTATTCTATGTTGGTATTTATACCGGTTCAGCTTTCTCAGTTATATTTATAATATCGGATTCCATACCAATATTTGTAGATGAATTTACACCAGATGACTGGAACCCTGCAACAATTCGCGGGATTGCTGTGGCTATGTGGATTGTTATTAATCTAGCGTTTGTAATTCTTCTGTCTCGTATTATTCCATTAAATGATTAACGGTCCATTACTGATTTTTTGAAATACATAAATAAATGATATCGATTGGTTTGCCAAATATTTTAAAAGCTTGTCTTGGGTATATTGTGATTATACTAATGGATGCAATATGGTTACCATTTGCAACATATATGGAATTTTATCCTAAATTCGATGATACACACATACTGTTTGCAATTCTTGCATGGATGAGTATTGCAACTCTTTTGAGTTGTGGGGACGTTTCGAGCGGAAAAGATGCGGCAATCTTTGGTATGTATGTTGGGTTAATCGCATATAGTACATGGAATTTCACCGAAGCTACTGTGCACAAAGAGTGGAGAAATACTGCAATACTATTTGACCTAACATACGGTACATTATTGTGTGCATTTACTGGATTTGTTGTATATAAAATAGATTCATTGATACAAATATGACGATTTCAAATATAATATAACTACAATAGAAATGGATACACCAACCGAATCAGCCACCACATTTGTAAAAGAATGCAATGATAGAATTGATGCTAGGATTGCATTGTTGATATCCTCCGATCAATCGGGTGGTGATTTGGACGAGTTTAGTAAAAAAATTGCAAATAAGAAATTGCATCTAATAATAAAAGTATTGGTACTTATTGTTATTATATTGTTACTCGTGGTATATCTACTACAAAAATATTTATAGTATATTAAACATGTATAGCTTTGTGCAATATTGCAGGTTACCTTATCATTTACAAGATGACGATTCTAAATCGTTAAAGTGTGCATTAATTAATTCTGTGATTGGTGGTCTTGTTGCATTTCTTGTTGGTGTATTTGGCATGTCTTTGAAACTGGACATTAAACTTGCATTGTATATTGCAATTCCATTAAGTATATTGTCAACAATTGCGGTGTATTTACAACATACTATAATGCGTAAACGTGAACTAAAAAAGCGTGACGCGCGCTATTTGGAGCATTTGGGTGAATTGAATGTAATGTTTCCCAAACTGCCAGTAGATAAAAGGGAAGGAATTGCCCTTGCTCAGGCAAATCGCAATTCATAAATTTTATGTACTACAATACAAAGTATATGATGAATAACGACCCACAGGCTGTACGTTTATTCAAACGGATGGAAGATGATGTGATGCATATGAGATTCTTGAATATTATACTTGAATCTGTGTTAATAGGTCTTGCATTCGCGATAGCAAGTGCATGGTCCGATGTAATTGTAAGCACTGCAAGCCATTGGTTAACTACATGGGCAATTCCATTGCAAAAATTAATCGCTGCGTTATTTGTGACACTCTTTTCTATTATTGCAGCGGCACTTGCTGTATTTTTACTTGTTGTAAAACCACAACAACGGGCGGCTGACATGGCACGAAATACGCATGTACCACGATCAAGAGAAATGACGCATATGGACATTGAACGTTATCGCGGGGCGATTGCACCACAATCACGCGGGTTATAGATAGTTATACTGGTTCTATTTTTTTATAATTGTTCTATAAAGAAACGAACAACACAAAATGGGCGGTCCAGGATCAACATTTAGCGAAACTGATGTGCGTCATTTCATGGCGATTGGGAACCCGGAACAAATTGATGTAAATGCTAAAGTTGAACCAACATTATCATCGTCTGCACCACGTATGCCTGCACCGAAGCCACAGGATGGCATGGAACCATTTACACTCTCGGCACAGCAACAGCGTGGCGCGGGTGCATTGCCTCGTATTGGTGAAGGTGGTACGGAATATGATTCATCGTCAAGTGAAGGTGAACCTATTAGCAGTCGCATTGTTGGTGGAAAGAAGCCAGAAGTAAAGAAGCCACAAAAGTCAGAACGTACAGTTCGTCCTACCCGTTCAACTGCAAGTGCACCAACGACAGCAAAGAAAGCCAATAGTAATTCCGGGTCTGATTCGGATTCGTATAGTGACTATTCTAATTCTAGCGATGGAAGTACATCTCGTAGAGCACGTACAATGGCTGCGTCTAAAGTATCAAGTGCACCCGCAGAAACAACTGTATCATCTACCACGGAATCTACGATAAAATATGATCGTCCAAGCAAGCAGGATATGTTATATGAACTCGATAGGTTTGTAGAAACGCATAATGTGAAGCTAAGTCGTCATTTTACAATTAGTGATCATATTGATGACATTGAGCGCGAGCTTAATATGCATCGGCAGCAAGTGTCCGATTCGTCTATGATTGTTATTATGCGAGAAGGCCTACTTGCCCTTACTGCAGGTGTTGAAATGGCAAACTCTCGCCTTGGACTTCTATCTCTTGATGGATGGTCGAATGAGGTTTCTGCTGATAGTCGTAGATATGACCCAACTCTTGTACGTCTAAAACAAAAATACATGCGCACATCCGTGCTCCAACCAGAGGCGGAACTTGCATTTTTACTTGGAAGTTCTGCAATTTCCTTCCATATCAAGTCTCGTAACAAGAAAATTGAATCTGCTGCACGACGTGAAAGTCGTCGTAAGTCGACAAAGAATGTTGAAGAGACCGACGACGAGGAAGAACTCCCGTCTACATTCACGGAACAAAAGGCTGCACCGGCGTAAATATAATTTAAACTGATTTATATTTTTTATGTTGTATATGTAAAGCAACCATGAAACTACCCGGGTCCCTAATCAAGAAGCGCGCGACTGCAGTTGAAAAGTACAATAAAACACATAAACTACCCACGGATACAAGAAAGAGTGTAAGTGTCCCAACGCCGTCACCGATTCATTCTCCGGTAGCTATGTCAGCTGCGCCCGCAGAAATTAAGTATATTGATTCAACAGTTGAATCAATGTCTAAGATAACTCCTGTTGTAAATATGATGATGAGCAAGTTGGAACAACTTGAGAAAAAACATTCTCCCGAACCAGTACGTGTAACAAATACTTCACCCATTGTCGATGCAGTTGTACCTGCGGCTGTACCCGCGGTTGTACCTGCAGTTGTACCTGCAGTTGTACCTGCGGATGTACCCGAGCCACCCATCCCCGAACTAACCGAAGCTGATTTGCAAAAAAAGTCCAAGCCCGAACTTATGGGTATGTGTTCTACAAACAAGGTTTATGTAAAATTGCCAGCAACACGTAAGGTGCTAATTGCTGCTATACTGAACCAACAAAAATTAAACAGTAACCAGAAAGATACTGAAAATTAACAATATATTAAATATTTTTTATAATTATAGTATTAAAGCATGTACGCACCAAATCGTGCCCCATCTGGATCCATCTCTGGTAATAATGTCGGAACTGGTCAAGTGACACAAGAAAAACCCCCTAAGAATTCTACATATTTCGGTAGAGAATTTACACCTGCACAAGTAGATGCAATGAAAGGTGCAATCGGGGATATTTATTCATTTGTGTCTGATAATCGCGACAAACCAACCATTACTCGTAATGGTATCGCAGATACACCACAACCGCCACCACCGCCGACAAATAATACACCACCTCCACCTCCATCTGGTCCAATTAAACAATTCGTGCCTGCTGCAGTAGAAACCGTTACGACAACAAATGAAACGACCGCACCAGTCGGTGAAAAAATATACCCAGTAACGGCAGAGTATGTAATTATGATGCTATTGGTTATTATAGTAATCCTTGTGTATCTTGATTATAGGATGCGTACACGGGTATCTCATATGGAAAATATGATTCGTTATATGGAATATGGAAATCCGCATATGATGAATCAAAATAGATATCCGATGCATCAAACCCCATATATGGGCATGGGTTACCCTTCGCCAATGTATATTTAAATGCGTCTCTTTTTAATTTTACGATTACCGCTAGACAAGTCCAATCTATACTCATCTGGGAATGACGCAGTTATACCATTTAGGCGGATACTTAGATAATTTATCGATGTGTCAATTGATGTATGTCCTAATATTTTTTTAGCTACCGAATTGATACCAATACGAACATCTTCATAGTTGTACATTTCAAATATTGCAACGACATAAATACGACGGAGATCATGTGGCGTTACTTCTTCGTCCGTACTTTTTCTTCCTGGTACAATTGGAAATAACTTTGATGACCAGTATTTCACATTAGTTGAATATTTTGCATTTACTTCTTTGTTTGTAAATTCTTGATAATTTTGTAATTTTCTAAGTGTGTTAAATCCTTTTATAAAAATGTCAGAATAACATAGCAATGGAATTTCGTATGATTTGTCTATTGATTCTTGCCCTGCATTGTTCCTTTTCAACTGACCATCAAATATCACTGTCGTTTGGGTTTTCCCCTTTTTAAAACGACTTTTTCCATTGAATATCTCGGAGGTACGACGACCACTCATTGCAAGCAGACATGTGCCAAGTTTCTTATCAGATACAATATATTCTGGGTTACGCTTTGCCGACTCTTTTATTGCAAATTCAATATAGTCAATACATATATTGATATTAATTGTAGTGTTTTTTATTATTTTAATATTTTCGTTTGCCACTTGTAAATTGTGTTGCGCAATTTGTATACATTCCCTTGCAATCTCTTTGGGTAGAACAAATGTCTTCATGTTATCCGGGAAGATTTCAATGCCTTTTAGTATAGTATCCATTTCTTCGTCATCAAAATAATACCCCTGTTTGCGCACCTTACGCTTGGCATTGTACTTGTACTTGAGATCACCGCTTATGAATGTTTTTAACTTTTGTTTTGTGGTCACGGTTGCTGTTTTTCCAAGTTCTTTAAGTGCCTTGATGTTTGCAGCGTGTTTTGGATGAAATCGTCTTGGATCCGAACCTTGGAGAATAAGATTACGAACACTAGTCATTGCAACACGTACAGAACATTTATGTTCGATCTCTTCGAGCATTAAATCAACGACGCTCTTGCCGTCGTCGCCACGAAGAAGCATATTTGCATAATCTTTTAGATTCATGTCCTTTACTCTAACTACCAGAAAAAGCACAAATTGGTTTTTTATCTGATAGATATAAAGATGGCAAAGAAATCAGGTAAAACATCTAATAAGAAAAAATCAAGTGATGATACATTTACCTATATTTTAATAGGACTGATTATCATTGGTATTGGTTATTACTATTACTATTATATTTACAATGGTGATTATGATCCTGTTCAAATTGGTGGTACATCTGAAGTAATTGGTACCATCCCAGAAGATGATACGGATGATACCGATGAGATACCAGCACCAATTATAACAAGACCAAACGAGCCTCCAAAACCGATTGAAAAACCAAAACCTGTGTGGTTATTTAAAGACGGTGCTAGAAACATGATAGTACTTGGAGAAACTCCGATTGCGTCATCGGCATATGGTGCAGCTCCCGCAAAGTTGAATCAACGCGCAGCACACAACATGGATTATTGCATAAAATCATGCAAATCACTTTCTGCAAATGTTGCTGCAATTGCACCACTACGTGCAATGACACTAGCATCATGTCAATGTTACAAAGTCCAAAATAAAGTAAAACTGGCGGCTGATATGTATAGTATAAGTAAAATTGCTTATTTATCTAATGTCACCGAAGAAATTTCGACTGATTGTTCTAATCCCGCTGCATGCGCGCCACAACGATCATCACAAACATCTGTTGTCACAAAGACATGCAATACTGCAGCGTCGAAGAATATGTATGGATATCATCAATATCATGCTACGGATTCTCTGATTAATAATACATTGATTCATATCTGGTTTGATACAGGAACAAAAAAATTGATGTATAAACGTCGCAATAATGAATTAGATACTGGTTCATTAGTTTATGGTACACCCGCGGGTGTGTCATTTGGAACACAGTATACAGTATTTAAGAACAATATGCGTCTTACTGCAAATTTCAAACTCGGACTGGTATATTCCGGCACGCCACCAATCGGTCATAAGAGTAACAATGCATCATATTCTCGTGCTCGTATTAATGGAATATGGTATGATTGGCAAAGTATAATACAATGTGCTGTACTTCGCGATGCAAGAACTGGCAAAATTACAAACACGGATATCGCTGAATATTCGTTTTATACAGATAAACATAAAGATGTGCGTGTTGCTGATAGAAAAATGACAGAATCCCCCGATGAAATGGTAATGTTTGAACACAATGCCAAATATTATGTATTTATTAATCGTATGGCGATTGAATCATCAATTGACAATTTGTCAGCAATACCAATATATCCACAGGTTACATACAACCAGGCACATGGTGATCCAAGTTTATTCCATTATGGTACGTTAAAGATTGAACAGGTCATTAATTGGGTAGATGGCTCAACCAGAGACGCGTGGTTACTTGTACATGCCCCATCTGGTACAATGCAGGGTCATACGTTTAAACCCGACTCAAACACAATGTATACATATTATGTTAAAAACACGGCAACCCCCGATAATTGTTTATCATGCCAGATACGTGAGCGTGATGTATGTCCAGATAATACCATATTAATTGGATGTGGTTTTGGTCAACAGGGAAGATGTGGTACATGTTACATGTCTTCTACTGAACATGGCATAGCCACTCGAAATGATAAGATTGACGACAGTCCATGTGGAAACTGCCAAATTGGTCGTCTTATGGTGAAAACAAATACAGGTAAAATATGGACAGATGCTAATCGTCGAATATTGAAAAATGCAGTGCCATCACATAAAAACATAAATGACATATTTGAAGGACCGTTTGTGAATAACGACAAGGGGAGATCTGGAAAGTATTCCATCGAGGATGGTATGAAGAATGCTCAACTATATCGAAGAATTGTAAAAGCTGCACGTGATACAGGAAGGACAAATCCAACTGCCCAGCCTGCATATTGTAATCTTGCAACTGGGTCGATAAAGCATGATAATGATACAAATACGCAAATGGCAACTGGATCCAATACATGGAAACAGTTTAAGAATTTCGCATACATATCCACTCTAAATGCAGAATCATATGGTCCAGCAATCTGTCAACTTGGTACGTCGGCGCCAAATAAATTTGACGGTGGATTCTGTACAATTGGGTATGCTGATGTTCATTTGAATAACTTTGCACTCGATGCCGCGCGGCAGCAATTTCCGTCGTATGGTGATGGGGGTAATGGAGACAATGCAGGATGCATTGCTGCGCTAGACCGTGACCATGCAAGGGGCAAGTACAGGCACTATGCACAAAATGCAGCAAAAAATATGGACGTTACTGTAAAATGGACAATTGTCCCACGGTTGATGTTTCCACATAGTTCCCCGCCAATATATAATCCATATATAGGAATTCAATTCTTACAATTGACACTAACTGTAAAGATTTACAACAAAGCATATACAGACGGTGCGGTTGAGATTCAAGAAAACCAGTTTGCGGAGTTTAATAAGGGAGACAAAAATTACATGTTCAAATTTACTGACCCAGGTAAAGCACAGAACTTTACAAATACAAAATTGATTGTTATGCCACCATATTCGGACATTCGGGTTGGATTTAACAAGTTATGTAGAGTAGTTCATAATGTTAATGTTGATTTTCTCGACTTTATTCCTTCATTGTCTGGGTTTTCGTCCGGATGTGTCGTAACAGATGTCACCCCTGCAAATATGATGGAAGACAAGAAGAAATATACTCCAACCGACAAGGAGCAAACTTATGTCAAGTCTAATATTGTAAAATCTGTACCAAACTCGACATGTGACAAGAATAATTGTATGCAATTTGATACAGTAAATCATCATATTGTACCTCATCAAAAGCGAACAATCCGTGGCAAACCGTCATTCACTCGTTGTTATAATTTAAAGTCTGGCCCATGTAGGGACCATGGTCATTATGTGGCATGGCATCTACCCCGTATCGTCGCGGAGTGTCGCGTAATGGGTGCAAAACCAGGTGATGCGTTTATCGAACATCATTCGGGTTGTCAACACGAAGGTACACATCCAGTCCGAACAGATTGTGGCCCGGTAAATGGATCCACGAAAGATTATCGTGTATGGGAAGGTATCGTAGAAGAAAAGCCACCCAAAATAACAGGTGACTACAATGGTTATTCTGGGTCAATGAAATCAAAGGACATTGATAAAGGTTGTCATCCAAATGATTGTATGATATCTACAAAACACGGCCAAGTCGCCATACAGCATTTAAATATTGGTGATCGTGTATATACACCAAGTGGGTACGAACCAATTATTGGATTCTTTGATAAAAATAATAACAAAACTGCGGGATATTATGAAATTGCATTGGAAAATAATGAAATAATTACAGTATCCAGGCATCATGCGATTCCTATTGATGGTACGTTGACAGATCCTTCTCTAATTAAGAGCGGTGATATTGTAAATACACTACGTGGCATGACTACTGTGACAAGTAATACCATGATTTCAAAACAAGGTGCTCATCACTTCATTGTACCGTCCGGTCTGTATTACATTGACAATGTTGTATGCAGTGACTACACTATGCACGTACCATTGATCGTATTTAATATTGTGCACATGTATATCCTGGCCAGATATCATATGGGTATACCAATAATTTATCGTGAACAATCTGTATTATCTCCATATTGGCCATATCATATCCTAGGAAAAATGAATGCATCTACGACTACGTATAATGTATGCAGTATAATATTCATTCCTATTATAATAGTAACAGAGTTCATACTATCAATCTATGTGAATTTATATAAAAAATAAATAAGGAGTTAATCCTCATCATACTCAACTTCTATTTGTTCTACAATTTTTTTATCAGACTGTTCGATGACAGGTACGTGAATAACAACAGATTCAATGTCATTGTCTTCCTCTTCAAATTCAGTCTCTGACTCGTCCTGTGTCATGTCCGTATCGTCTTCCTCGTCACCAACATCTTCCTCATCGTCTTCAGACGAAATTTCAGTATCATCTTCCTTTTCCTCCACCGATTCGTCCCAATCCGGATCATCATCGTCCGAATCTGGCCCGGAATCATACTCGGAACTATTGTCTGCTCCATCGCCATTATCCACCCAATCGTCGTCATCGTCCGAATCGGGAAGTTCGTCCGCGCCGTCTAGTATATCGTTACGAATGCGTGTATTTTCTTCACTCGATAGAATTTCCTCGAGGTAGGTTGTCTTGCGTACACCCCGTGTGGAACGACGTGCCGGTAGTTCACCTGGATCATAATCTAGCTTAAGTTCGTCTAGTTCATTTAGTAGAGTCTTAGTCTTACGTGGCATGTTAATATAAGTAGTCTTCTTTGTAGTAATGCATATAAAATAATCATTTCACTACAAATTTGTGTTCTCTATACGTACGAAGTCGACAAAAATAATATTTCGTTATAGTAAAATGGTCGCAGTAAAACATTATTTTACCCGCACACAACTGGTTGCCGATATTATAACTAAATTTGCCACCAAAAATACACAAATACTATGCGGACGAAAAAAATATTCCATGTCCGGATACAATAAAATGCTTAAGAAATTCATTGAAAAACACCGTAGATCGCATACATTGACACCATTTGAATGCGAACAGATAACAATCTCGGTTGCGGTCACTGACAACAAAGAAATATACAAAAACCAATATACAAAAACTATAAATAGTGATTTGGATACAACTTTCTTTCTACCAGAAAATCCAAAACCACTGCTGGATTATATTCAAAAGCTAATTCGAGCTATTCATAGTAAGGGCATTTCATTATCAAAGGAACTGGATTGTAATATTTATGTCGAAGACGACGACGCTACATACATCAAATTATTGCAGAATGCAACAATGAAAGACATTGAACGATATCGTGATGGGATTTATCTAAAGCTATATCGACACGGTTGCATTGGTGTTCGCGAAACAGATCGCATCGTGAGCAACAACACAAATAAACAAACGTCAAAATTGTATAGAAAGTTTGACAAGCAAAGTAGTATGAGCAAGACAACAAAGTCATTGCTATGCGCTGAAGGTGAGTTATATTCAGAGTACTTTGACCTCGCGATCAACTATATGAAACACAAGACACTTAAAACATTGTTTTACTTCAACAGTGTCAAAATTGAAGGTTATGTTGCTATACCTACATTGATGTTTCATTTGCATCCGACTAAGATTACAAACAAAAAATTATTAGATATTGTAATTGCTGAAAATTTAGCCGATTCGTTAATTCACCTTGAAACATCGAACCATATGAAAAAGGCAAAATATTTATTGCGGATGAACTCTGCGATGAAGGCAGCGACGATGTCGTGTTCTGTAGAAAAAAAGACACAGGTAGATACATTAACGCAGTTCTGTTTGGTTTTTGAGCGTATGCGAAAAACATGTACTGATATGACTGATTTTGATGGGTCGTATCGCAACCTTGCTTTGATGATATTAAATCAGATCGACAGCAGTATTGGTATACCATATAATTTACAAAAAATATCAAAGGGAGATGGTAACATGACAAAAAAAGAACTGCAATACGCTACGATGACGGTATTAACTGATGGCAGTCGCGTTTCTTGTCGCCGTTAAATGTAATGTATCGTGAATGTTGCTATTGCTCTAATATATTATAGAGTTGTGCCGTGTATGTAAGAAACTCATTCTTTTTTGTACCACTCCACTGTTTCTTTCCCCACATTTGCATATCCTGTATAATTAATTTGGCATCACTTATTTTTCGTGCTGTATCAATCGTTGAGTTATCCATCGATTTGGTGATGCGCTCTGACGCAGCAACACCCAATCTTTTAACTGTATCAACAGCAGCTGCAGACGGGACTTCTTCTGACTTTACCCGCTTTGCTCGTTCTACTAGTGATTTTGTTAGTTCCACCATAATATGTTCGGATAATTGATTCATTACTTCATCAACCGCTCCACCGTCATCTGGATTACAAGTGTCAGGAGACACTTGTTCATCAGACGCCGCGTTTTTCATTGCATGTAAAATGATAGTGCTTATGTTCATGGCAAGTTGCCCAATTAGAATATCTTGCATAGTTCTTTTATTACTAAAATATAAAATTATATAATCCCTTTATTGATTGGAATATAACTGTCTCCAACTGGACCATACTTACAACACATAAGTGCACACTTTCGTGAATGCCAGGACTTGGAACATTTGCTACAATTAAACTTGCCACGCGTGGGAGTGTGTGTAATAATGCGTTTTGTTTCTAACATGTCAGGGTTGGTTACATAGAGAATTGCCGCAACAATAACATGTGGATTTGGATCATTAATAGATGTCTTTGCTCTTACAATACGTTTCGCGTACTCAAGTTGATCAGGTGTAAGATGTAGTAAATTCGTATACGGTGTCATTGCGTTTTCAATTGTAGTCAACTCATTTGAAGAGTATACAAGTGACCACTGTGGGATCACATTTTCATAGTGTGGGAAGGGGTCTCCTTCGTATATATCTATACCAGGAGCATGTCCGCACTCGGGGCAGGTATTGCCACCATCTCCCTTTCTACGTTCATACTTGTACTTGTGCAAGCATTTATTACACTGCACGTCTTTAATGTCAACATCAATAACTGGTGCTTTGTGTTTCTTGATTGTATATTTGGTTGTGGCGATTGCAAGTAAACTTGTGTAGATTTCTTGGTGGTCTAGACCGGTTGACAATATATGGGTTGTGATATCATTCAAAATAGTCGCTGGCAACGTTGTTGTTTGTGTTTTTTGCTTTTTTGTGACAACTCCGCTATTTCGTTGTCGATACGTTTTTGACTTGTTTGCTTCAACCTTTAGTGTTGCCAAGTGTTTATACATATTCTTTATATGAACCAAAACCAACTGCGTTTATTGGATGTGTTATTCTTACCAATCTTGTCTTGCATATCCATTAATTTCGCATGCAACTTGCTTGTTTCGTTGACTTGCTGTTCGTACTTTGATTGAAAGTCGTCGCGCACAGTAGTTGCCGTTCTGATGGTTGACGTGATGTGAATTATGCGAATTTGGTCATGCCTTTCGTTCGCAGAGTCCTTGTTTAGTTCGGACGCGCGTGTTATCAAATCGTTCTTGTCTTTTCTCACAAGAGCTCGTGGACGATTCTGTACGTTTTCGACGATAAATTTATTGACATAATATGGTCGATGAATCGTATTTTCTTGACCACATGTTGCCCATGTTCTAATATTGTCGATTGATGGCTCAACATTAATCTCTTTAGACAGCTTAATTATTAAATCAACAGATAGTTTTAACAAACGAGTATCAATCATCATCCTGATATATGCAGCACGAGCGCGCTGTAGTCGTTGTTGAACTGCAGCAATATTTGCTTGCTCCAACTGTTCTTCTAATACTGTAATTTCAGATTCTCTCTCTACTTTTTTGCGAAACAATATTAGTTCATCTGCCTTGGAACGCTTGTATGTATTGTATAGTGCCTCGTACTCTCTGCGAATTTTACGCTTTTCATTATAAGAAGGGCGTCTTGGTTCAGGAGATGGATTGCGAGTTGATTTTGTGTTGCTTGAAGATCCTTCGGTATAGTTATGTGGACGAAATGTATTCGTTTTATTTACAATGTCACTGTATGCAGTATTTAATAGACGAGACGCTCGTTCTGAATCATCTAATGAACATTTATCTGGGTGAATTAAAAGACTTCGTTTTAAATATTCCGAGCGGATTCCTTTTAACGAAGGATTCATCATTCCAGATTCATTTGGCAACCCGAGAACTTCCCATATTGTTATGGCTGCTAATATTTCGGTTATGATACGCTTTTGTTCATCAATACGGCTTGGTTTTGGTACACTTTGTGTGATGTACTGCATGTTTACTTAAGTGTTGATAAAAAATGAATGTGCTTAATAATTTAATTAAAGAGTATGTTTATCCAAGAGACAATGAAGAAGTTGAATCATATAAAAAGAATTTAGAACTTGTGTCAAAATTTGAATCAATGCCAAATGTATCTGATGCATTACAACATAGTCAATGTTTTGCTTCAATGTATGTAAATATGCATCAAACGATTCAGCAAATTTTTTGTGAAGAATTGCGACGTCTATCTGGAAGACAAGTGACTATTCGCTACGCAATGGAACGTGGAATAATGAGCGACAATACCAATAACCCGGGATGTGAATTTAAAACATTTTGGTCGGTTCGTACAAATATTGAATTTTCAAATGAAGAACTGCTGGTTAAAGAACCAGTATTTCTGCATTCTGGCATTCGGAGTTTTTATATTACAGTGTTTTCGGTAGCACTTCCTATCGGCGATACACGTGAAACAATTGTATATAATGATAGTTCAACGGTTAAGTACTTTCCAAGGTATAAATTTTTAGCATACATCTAATGGTAACCGGAACCACTAATGATATGTTAGAATATAACCGCTTTATGGATTCTGCACCCAATAAAAAATTGGGACAGCAACGTTATGAGAAATATCTATCATGGAGAAACAAACATTTCCCACTATCTACCACGCATCCACATTTTGGTAACGGCATGCCCGAGTTTATTGTCTTTTCAAGTATCATTGATACGCCTGGTGTTCGAAATGCATTCTTCTTTTCTGCACGAATGGATCGGTATGAATTTACACCTGAACAATATACATTAGCAATTGCAAATTGTATACAGACAAATCTATCGCGAGATTCTACCGATTCTGTAAACATTTATGTCGACATTCGACCAAAAGTAGGATGGCCAAATGTAAAAGTTCTACAAATGCTTCATATTTTAAAACACATTGCTGCTACAATTACGCATTTTTACCCCGGGCGGTTAAACAAATTATATGTATTCTCAACGCCGTCATTTGCACAAGCAATCTGGAGTTTAATCCGACCTGTACTTGATCCGATTGTTGCATCCAAGGTGAAATTGATTTCTGGCTATTCAAATGAAGCACAACCACTACCAGGAGCTTTAAAAAAAGTAATGTCCGATGCATTAATCAAGGAGATGGTCGATATTCGAAATGCACTTATGTAGGTAGATCTGGTTTGCGAAATGCCACATCATAGTTTACTAGCCATAGTGCAATTCCTACCATAATGTCTGCACCAAATACCCCACCGGCCCATCTAAATGAATCAGTTGTTCCAATAAATGTAAGTATAGAAGCAATTAGCCATAGTGTCGCATGTATGGGACGGGCGTTTGCCCAAAATGCGGTTTGTTTAAAAGCCCCCGCTGTTCTATGTTTTATTCCAAGAATATAAATAGCCCATACCAATACTGGTAACAGATAAACAATTCCGAATACATATTTCACCGCGGGTACTGCATTTGGAAATGCAAGTGCTGTAATTAATGCAATACCAATTCTTGATGGTATACATATCAACCAAAATAACAATTTACGTGTTGAGTCACTGACTTCAGATAGTTTCATTCTTTCTTATTGTAAATACAAAATTATGAATACAAATCTAGTGCTAAATTTTTAAAATAATCTGGTTGCATGTGTTTTTCTTCTATATCAACCCATATTTCCCCTGGTAAGTCATCTTGTGTTTCGTCATATGCAGATTTCATTTCATAGAATCCATGGGCTCCTTCAGTTTTTGCCCGGTTTCCATTCTTTAAAATAACATCTTTAATGTTCATATATTTAAGAGAAAGTGATGTACGTGCGTTTGACATAGATGGATATAGTGTCCATTCTGTATCGGTTGTTAGTTTGCATAATACAGGTTTAGACCGTTGCTGTGCGTTGGATTGTCGGCCTTCTATTTTTACGGTATGACGAATATGGTCTTCTGATGTAATTCGTTCAAGATTTTCGGGACGATCGTCTGATGAAATACCGTTTATGTGATTAATCTGATAGCCTTTACCTGTTCCATATTCGTCTGTCTGTAGATCAAAATTATTAAACGCAGACCATACGAGAATAGCGTATTGAAACTGGCGGCAATTTACAGTACACATTTTTCGCCTCCCATCAGATGGAATATCTATGGTTTTTATAACTCCAAATATATCCTTAAACCTGGACTTGTTTGAAACTTGTGCGCCCGAATATGTGCCGTTGATTTTTATGTCTTTCCATACTTCACCTTGTATGTGTTCTGTACATGGATATTTAAATTCATATCCGTTTGCGTGTGTTCTAGTTCCTGAAAGTACTCTATAAATGCTACTATTTGCTACTGGAAAATCTCGCGAGAACGAATATGCGCTGCTATAATGTAACCATGTGTCACTGTCCAATAGTTTATAAAGTATTGGTTTTTCGCATTTTTTAGAACCAAGTTTCCTATCAGTATTTTGTTCACGAGAAGACTGGATTTGTTCTTTTGGTGTAGCGAGTACTAGATTTTCTAATCTGTTATCATTTCTATATTGAACTCCAACCATCTTATGTTCTACTGTATGTTGTTTAATATTTGTTGGAATTAAACCAAATGCAGCGGTAACAACTATATGAGTCGCCCGAGAATGTCCATAAAACCCAACATATGAATACCCAGACGTCCCTGCTTTTGGATACACTTTTTTCCCATTTGCATACTGAACTCGCCCCATATTGGACACTTTTGGTTTATTCTTAAACAATTTATTATACTTCGAAATTATTTTAGATGGCATGTATAGTGTAACACTTGATATACTATATATCAAAGTAATAAATTAAATCTGACATTTTACATCATACCGGTACTACCAAAACCACTAGTGCCGCGATCAGATACAACAGAAGTTGTGAGATCAACTACTTCTTTAACTTCAGCATACTCAATCTTTTCGAGTACAAGCTGTGCAATGCGAGTATGTTTAGGAAATTCTTGAATCTCAGTAGAAAGATTCATCAGAATCACTTTTACTTCTCCGATGTACCCCCGATCAATTACGCCAGCTAGGACATCAATTGAGTTCTTATGAGCAAGGCCACTTCGTGGTGCAATGCGGCCATATGTACCATCTGGAACAGTCATTGCTAGCCCCGTCGATACCATCTTTTTTGACCATGGGGGAATCTTGACGTCCTCCGACGAATATAGATCATAACCGGCAGACAGTGTCGTGCCCTTAGTGGGAAGCTTAGCATCGTCGGTAAGACGAGAAACATATAGATTGGTAGTGGTTGAGGACATTGTATATTATTATAGAATTTGAATTTTATGTTGTCAAAGATAAGAAGCAAACATGGAGCATAGTGATAATGAATCACCTGAAGAATATAACATCTCCGGTGCAGGAATCGTTCCGATAAGTACTGCACCCAATGGAGTTGTATATGCATTACTTGGTCGAGAAAAATATGTAAAAAATTGGAGTTCGTCGTTAAAATGGTCAGGATTTGAAGGTGGTAATATAGGAGCTGAGAGTGCATCAGTAAACGCGGCGCGTGAAATGATAGAAGAATCGCTAGGCATGATATTTTCTGATAAAAATAGTCTTATCAACATGTTAGAAACAAAGAATTACATCGCCCAGATTGCCGTAAAAACGATGGGAGGTACTCGAACTCATGTGACATATGTTAAGTATGTTCCATGGGATCCGGATCTTCCTGTACGGTTTGGAAATGCGATTAATTATTTAGTTGAACTATCAAAAGTAGGTAATCGTTTAAAAACTTTAACAAAGTCAACGAATCGTAATAATATGCGTGACGAGGAGATTGACGACGGCTGGACGCGCGTGAAATCAAATGATAGTAATGCATTTGATCGTATACATACGCAAGCAACCGAAATGATAAATAACCCTCCAGTGGAAATACAATTTCCTCATCCGGCAGTTGAGATCAAATACAATAAAGATGGATCGCTCCTATCTGTACATGTAAAAGACGAGCATATTGAAAAGGGGCAGATAAAATACTGGCCACTTTCTGAACTTGAAGTGGCAGCAAAAAATGGAGGAAATGGAATGCCAGGTGTATCTATACGTCCATACTTTTGTATAATTGCAAAATTAATTTGTAAATATGTTACTAAAGATGGGGAACGTAATAAAAATAATGTAAGAATACCAAAACGCGTGTATGTACGTATGAAACCAGAACGCGACTTGACATACCCACCTGGTCTAAACAATGCTAAGAACATTCCATCAGTGAAGAAGCAACTTCCTTGAGCTTTCCTATTTTTTTATACACTACATCAATTGCTCGCATGGTGTATGTAATTGGATGAACGGTCGGGTTAATTGTTTTGTATGACAGTACATAATGGACATCATGATCTTTACCTGTGCTATACTTTTTGCAGTTACACCTAGAGCAAAATGATGGTTCGGTTTCTTTTGGTTTGAAATTTGCACCACACCAACATTCTTTTTCTAGTAGTGTGTTGCCAACACTACACTTCTTCATCGATATGGATGAGCAGTGAACAAACCGAGCATGTTTTCTACCGGTTTCTTTTGTTACCTTGCACGAAAAGTTAATCTCATGACCTGTTCCAAGCGGAAATAACATAATGCCCGGTTCCGTAACCGGTTTACCTGTATCTTTGCAAACAATGGAATCGGAATATAATGTACATGGCCCAACTGCCTGTAGAGATATGTTTGTACATTCTGAAATGATAGGAACCAAACCGATGCGATGTGCAAGTAGCTCACATGGATAAACACTAGTATTTTTATGAATCGTTACGTCAGTCGGTGCGAGTTCTGCCAGATCTAGCATGAGAGTGCGACGGATTGTATTTACCATCGTATGAGGTACTTCTGGTGAAAATTTAATCGTGCACTCATTGCCAAATACATATGCTTCAGAGATCATTCTTAACTCGTTGGTTCAAAAAAATGAATCTGATATTTAATCATGCGATTGCTCAGTTGCACGTGGACGGTTCCATGTGGTTGTAAACCCCATTTCCGTAGTAAGTTTTAATACTTCCTTTTCATGTGTTTTCTTAAATACTTGTGGATTGCGACATAGGATATAGAGTTGAGACTTTGATGAATTTGTAACAACAGACCATTGGTATAGATTACCATCTTTTGGCCCAAGTGCAACGATCCAATAGTTACCTGGCGCACGGAATACGGCATTCTCGGCATTAGATGCTGCACCTGCACCAAGCGTTACGTGAAATACACCAGGGCGATTCCCAGACGCGCGCGCCCACCCACGAATCTCCTGTGCTGGTAAATAGGATGGTTCATTGCGATTTAAAACTGCAACAACGTCGGGTCTATCTGTTTTAGTATACACCGCAGTTGCGTTTCTTCCACCAAGTTCAAACGTAAGTAATGGCGATAGTGATGTATATACCTGATACCATTTTCCCATATAAGAATTTAGATCTACTTTATCAACGGGAAGGACTTTTTTGCGTACAGTAACGGAGCTGTCATCATCGTCACTTGAGGATGAATAATATCCAAGTGAGTTTTTTCCACGTGTTGGTTTTAGTCCCGGCATTTACTATATATGAACAAAATTAATTCACATGTAAGAGATCTCACGTACTAAATAATTGTGATATAACTCGAGTTATAACATGAACCGTGATGAAGAACTTCTAACTATATGTAACACATTCGGTAGTTTCGGTGATAATATTGTAGTTGGAGTTGACGAAGCTGGTCGTGGCTGTCTTGCGGGACCAGTTGTGGCTGGCGCATGCTTTGTGCCAGAAAATGAGCCAATTCATCCACTAATCAAAGATAGTAAAAAGATGACAGAAAAGCAACGTATGGAAGCATTTGAATATCTGACACTTAATTCAAATATCAAATGTTATGCTAGCTTCATTGAACCATATGAGATTGATGATATTAACATCCTGAAGGCAACAATGAAAGCGATGGGAAATGTTATTAATGAGTCCGGTGCTAACCTTGCACTTGTTGACGGCGACAAGACCCCAAAGATGTTTGTAGATACATCAGAGATTCAGACATTTATAAAGGGAGATTCTCGAATGTATTCAATTTCATGTGCATCTGTAATTGCAAAGGTTTCTCGTGACCTATATATGGAGGAGCTAAGTAAGACTTATCCAGAATATGGGTTTGAAAATCACATGGGGTATGGTACACAGGCACACATGGCTGCAATTGAAAAAAATGGACCAATTCCATTTGTACATCGGTATTCATATGCTCCAATTAAAAAGTTTACACAATGAAGAGTGGTTTGTAGTGATCCCATCTAATTTTAAACAGATCGAAGACATATTCACCGCGATTGCGACGATCACCAAGATATTTACGAGTATATCTACGCTCCTCTGGAAATAGATTCATCATAGATCCAATCAAACCAAGTGTTACCTTGATAATTTGTCGTGTGTATTTGTTTCGTTTGGTTGGACATGGTGCGCCAGTTTCGGGAATGCGATCATGTAGAAGTGTACCATGAATATTGGTCCAATGACCATCGTTTTTGCGGTCTGGAACTGCCATTTTTACACCATGTAAATGCTTTCTTGCATATGATTCTGCAAGAGCACAACAAAACAGACTATCGAAATCAGCAAGAACAATCTTAAGTTTGTGTTTATCTGTGATACGATAAAGCATATTATCGGGTTTCATGTCGGTGCAAACAATTCCGAGCTTGACCGCTACTGTAATATGATGTCTTATTTGTTTTGTAAGTGTACTTTTAAATTTATTAAAATCACCATTGTATAGAATTGCTTCCATTAAATCAAATCCAGACCCAGCCATGCTTTCCATAAAGAAGTATGCTACTTTTTTATCAGGAGACATACCCAGTGATATCGGTGGCGTAGTTGGTCCAGCCTTTACTGCACTAAAAATTCGAGTGAGTGCTGCTTCAGATACAATGCGTATAACCCAGTCTTCATAACTAGCATTGTCTGGATCGCGTGGATCATAACCAACTACTTTTAATACAGTTCCATCGAGTGAACCGGATAGTTCATAAACTGCCCCAAATGAACCTTCGCCAAGTTTCTTCCCAATGTGAAACGGTGTATCCACTCCATAGATCGTCATGTGACCAACACGATTAACCTTATCAACCTGAATACTTACCTCCTTGAGTTGTTCGACTGATTCTTCCACCGATGCTTCCATGATTGCAGCGGTTGATTTAAGATTGTCAAACAAGCCCTTGGATTTATGAAAGCGATCATTAAGATTCTTACGTTTACCAATACGCTTTTTTGTTCGTCCCATTTGATCTTTATATACATAAAATATTTTTATATCACAATCAGATTTATAGTTTTTTCCACATATATAGTATACCAGTTCTATGCCAATTAAGCGTACTCGTCAACCGGTGGAAGTAGTAACTCTTTCGTCTGTAATTGAGAAAGCAGAAAATGATGTAAAGGATATGAGCAATTCTCTTGACGATATTAATCAAAAGATTGGTGACATTGACAATGAACTATCAAAACTACCAAACAACAGATGCAATATATTAAAACGGAAAGTTATAACAAATACACGTAAACAATTAGTAGATGAAGTAGATAAAATCAAAAATGATATATACATAGAACGACTTGAGCTACTAACTTCAAAGTATACGATTAGCCAAAATAGAATGGATACGGCCATTGCAATTGCAAATAAAAAACCTAAACATAGCGCAGCAACTACAGCAACTGATACCTGTCCAGATAAACACAAATTAACACATGAATATAACGCAATCGTTAATGGAGCCGCCCCTATTATAAAAATTAACAATGATGATTCCAAGTGTATTAAATGCGGTGGTCCCGTATTGATGCAAGCTGCTCGTTCACTACTTAATTGCCAAGAATGCGGATATTCGGCAGCTGTGTTAGATGCGACGGCATCCGCTGTATCATTTGGAGACGAAGTCGTATTTAACCAGTCATTTTCATACAAACGATCTAATCATTTTACCGAATGGCTTATACGTACACAAGCAAAAGAAACATATGTGGTGCCCGATGATGTAATTAAAAAAGTGATGGAAGGACTTGCTCTTCGTAATGTACACCCAGATGATGTGGATCAGCATGTTGTACTGGATATACTCAAGAAGAATAAAATGAAGTCAAAGACATATCGCTACACAGCTCAGATTACAATGAAGTGTACTGGTGTACCTCCACCGCGACTAACGTCGGAAATGGATCAGCTTGCTGGATTAATCTTTATTGCCATTCAAGAGCCATTTAATAAATACATGCCAGCTGATCGTAAGAACTTTTTATCCTATAGTTATTGCATTTATCGGATTTATGAACTAATGGGTGCCGATGATTTATTACCAACATTGTCACTTCTTTCAGGTACTGGAAAGATCCCACCACAGGATGCCGTTATGAAGAAGATTTATAACGAGATGGAATGGGATTGGCCAGGTGATATGCCCGAGAAGATGACCATGCCAAAATCAACTGCCGACTAGACATATCATTTGTATACAAAATGGAAGAATATCTGCCATATGTGAATACTTTCTTATTCTTATGTATGTTACTTGTTGGTTCGTTTTATGCATATAATTCATATAGACAGGTTGTGTTGCAACGAAAAGAGGCCCGGAATCAAATCATCTTTGGGGTACTTGCAACTGCCGCTGGTCTACTTCAAACATATTACGCAAAGGCACCGCGTGATGATGTACTTGATCGTATACTAAAGTCAAGAATAAGAAAAGCCAATACGGCATAATAAGTTTTATAATAGTCATAATAGTCATAATATTCATAATAGTTTATAATAGTTTATAAGTTGTCAGATTGTTATTTTGTAATGTATATAGTATAACCTATTTGGGAGCTCCTGCTTCTGGCCACATATACAACTCGATCTCTCTATATAAACACTACACAAATACATAACAGCTATACATATGTCTTCCACAACTTATGAGTTCACTACAACCAAGCCATCCGAGGTCAAGTTTTCCGATTTTGATTGGAATAAGAAGGCTGTCACAAAAGTATACATTAATCCGGGTATCGCACTTCGTGTCGGTTCATACGAAAAGTGGGCAACTGTCCCATGGTACCTAAACACACCATTTGGTCAAGGCGGAAAGCCGACGACTGCTGCAGAATTTCTTGCCAAGATTGATCAGGCTATCAAGAACCCAGGTGATCTTGGACCACTTACATACACCCTGGACATTCGCATCAATCATGATGTAGATGACTATAAGAAGTTTTTCGGCGAACTCCATAACAATATTGCAGATGTTGCAAAGGATAAGGTATGGTTTGATGACAACGCGGAAGAAATCACACGCGACAACATTATCTTTGTCACCCAAGCGTCCCTTCGTCTACAGCGTCAGCATGACTATCATTTCATGCGCGTAAAGGTTGTCCCAACTGGTCTCCCAAATGCTCCTACCCTTCGCATGGCGACTGGCAAGGACGAGACCGGTTATACCTGGAAGAATATTACAACTACCGATCTCCTATCCCCACAGGATGGTGGAAATGGCCAGCTTCGTAACGCCAAGATTATCGCCATTCTCGAAGATGTTGGTGTTTGGGCACGCAAGGATCCAGCACTTGGTGTTGGATGGCGCCTTGCACAGGCGTTTATCATCCCATCGGATGATCGTCCAGTAAGTGATTCGCGTGCTGCGAATCGGTCGGTCGATGCATACAGTGGCATTTTCCCTGGGGATATGCGTTTTGAATAGATTGTAGATTATACCAAAAATATGGGACGTGACTAATTGTATTACCGGGTTTAATTTTTTATATTTATAGTATAAAGTAAAGAACGAACTATTAATTATGTCTGGAACATCATCACCCCTCCCAGATCGCCCGGATTCCCCGGGTACCGTACGAACCGCGCCAATTTCTGAGCCAGCATGGCTAAAGCGTGCAAGTGCAGCACTTGGTGAGGAACAACCAATCGATACACCAGTAGATCAGCCAACTGATACTATCCCAGAGGAATCGTCCACCGGAGCCGATAACAACTCGTCTACGGATCCAACCGTAGACGATACTGATAAACCATCGTCCCCACCGCCTGCTCCATATTCCATTGCGGATCTAAATGATAAGTTCCGTGAGATTCTTGAACGTGTTGAAAAGTTAGAGACATCCCCACATGCTCCTGTCCCCATTGAAGTAACGGAAGATGAGGAGATTTCCGCACCACTCACATCTCCGGTTGTAGTAAAAACGGAAACCACAAATACTGATACACGGATGATCCTATCATCTAAGACTGGTCGCAGCTACCTGCCAGTTTCTCGTGGAATATTTGCGTCTATTTATGGTCGGCACCGTAATAACTAAATAAATAAATTATAGAATAAGGAGTGATGCAAAACTATTGTTATGGGATTTCATACAGACATCATAAACACAAAAATCAGATTTACATTATAGTATGTATAAAGTAAGAACCACATCCTACATGCATCCCATATACAATACACTAAACATATGTAATGCCTCGTAATAAAAAGGATGATGCTCGGGTTATAAAATGTCCATTGGACAAAATACTAAAACCTGAAATTGTATCCATTATAAGGGACATTGTGCCGGTTTATAACAGGATTGCAATAAGTGCAACATTGTTCTTAAATCTCCGCATTCGTCAGTTGGTTGAATCACGTGCATCATCTACTGAGTTTGCACAATTTTTTCAAGCAAACAAGCTAGTAAAATATTTTATGGCCGTGACTTCATCTACACTAGGAGCAGGCGACTTGCATGCTGCATTTGGCACAAACTTTCCGTCAGTGATCCGTGAAGATCGACCAAAAGCATTCAGTCAAGTGTGCATGTACATCTGCAGGAATCTTGAAGCTACTGCAACTACAAATGTCTGGTACCATATGAAGAAGCGAGTATGTACCGTCGTAAAGAAAACATTTGGTATACCAAGAGACGAATGGTTGCATATGAGTAACGAAGAAAAGAAGAATCACAAGATTCATCTAAAGCAAGTCAAAGTTGATGTGCTATCTCTTGAAGGAGACGCATTTGTTTCACCTGAACAGTATCATGATTGGATCAGTAATCTTCGTAGTGAGATGAAAGTTACGCATGTAACTCGTCAATTGCTTGCAGATACAAGGGGTGTCGATGTCGATGATCCAAATGTCCCCGGGATGGTTTATTATATGAAGGTGAAGCCATATGAGTTCATTTATGCGATCGCTACGCTTTCATCTCACCTGAATTCAATAACTGGCGGAGGATATGCACTCTATCCAATTCGTTCGAGTATGGTCCCAAAGTATCTTCATTTAGACGAACTTATTCTTGCAGATATTTCTCCAGGTATAAGCAAGGGAGCTACAAATACCGCTGCCGGTAAAAAGCGAACGGCAGACGGATCCGAACTGTCCAATAAGGACAAACTCGTAGCACGTCGGATGATTGTATTCAAGCATGTAATGACTCCAAAAGCGTTTAACAAATGGGAAAACCATTTGGGTTGGTCAGTTGACACCGACGGTTACGGATGCTCCCTTCATGTTAAGAAGAAAGTAAATGAGCTTCCACCAAGTACACATCCATCAATACACAATGGTCTAATTAAGATTGATGCGTTCAAGGATAAGTTTTCTGAACGATATTCAATCAATGATTTGTCCATTATTGGAGTTGACCCGGGGAAACGGGAGATTGTTTCCGCGGTTGATTCAACGGATTATACCTCCAAGTATACCTTCCGCAAAACTCACCAAGATCACCTTACTGGCACTGTGCGACACCGAAAGGCCATGGAGTGCACAAAGCCACAATCTGTCTTTGAAACTGAACAGGACCTAGCAACTACATCAAAAAAAGTTGTGCCTGTTGAACGTTTCATGGATTATGCAACCAAGTTAGCTACTTCTATTTCATCAAGTTCTGGATTTTACGAGCAGGGAGTGTATCGCAAGCGTAAGTGGAAACGTCATCTTCGCTTGCAAAAGGCGTATTCTGGTATTGTAAATAACCTAAAAATGGTATCGTGTCACCCCAACAAGCCCATTGTACTCGCGTACGGTAGCTGGGGTATGACCACATCAGGACTACCTTTCAAGGGACTACCGCCTACGATCGGCATCGGCATGGTCCGATATCTCGCCCGGTTCTTTCCGGTGGTTATTACTCCAGAATACTACACTTCTACCATCTGTCCATGTTGTGATTCCAATGTAACACGCTGTACCCATGTTGAACAACAACGAGCATCTCCATACTTTGAGAACGGACAACTGAAGGATATCCGCGGCCTCAAGCACTGTCCTGGTTGTAACACTTACTTCAATCGTGACAATATGGGAGCATGGAATATTGCAAGGAACTTTACAAATATGTACCAAGGGATGGCACCCATTCGGGTGCGAAATGCCGCTCAAGCGGCAGAGCAAGAGCTCACAAACAGAACTGAAGTAGACTAGCTAGTTAGAAAGTAATTTCTCCGGTTTGACAACCGAGAATAAGGTGTAGGGGTGTTTTGCATCACCTCTATAACTGGATCTGTCATAATTTTTTGTATCGCAATAAATAAAATGGGTTTTGGATTCGCGTGCTCGTTAAATTTATGCGGATGTTTTAGTTGTGGGTGCCCATGCGGATGTTGTGTAAAACAAGAAGAGGAACCTACCTCAAACCCTGGAATGTCGATTCCATCGTCAAGGGCTGCATTTGCAAATGCAGTAAAGGCAGATCAGCAAAAAATGGATCGTCACGACAATTAAGTAGATTATCATACATTATTTTTTGTATCAATATATATAAAAGATATGGACAGTGATTCTTTCCTAACCGGTATGCTTATTGCATATCTCGTATATCTAATTGTACGACTATTTATTTGGCCAAGTTGTGAGGGGCGTGTTATGCGTTTCATGGCCGAGCATGGCATGACCAAAGTGGATTCAACCAAGACGGTTACACATAGTGTGGTTGTACTTGATGACCCAACACCATCGGGACCAACTACCGAATCTGTAATGATTCCCGTTGAAAATGTTCAAGAGGCCAAAAAATTAGAAATTGTAAACAACAACGACGAAAATGCGGTCATGGTACCGTCTTCGACGCAAATAGGTGCAGCGGAACTAAAGACCATGTCCCAACGCGCAGCAGAATCGTCCATGGAACGCGACGCACATATTATAAAAAGATTTAACCCGGCAGTTCCCGTATCGTCGCTAAAAAATCCATGGCACGATGAGATTGCTGCAAATGTTCAATCAAAACCAGATGAGTACATTAAGATGTCGTAGGTTCGTCGGTGTGAACATGACGTTTAAATACGATGGGTTTTGTACCTGGCAATTTCCCCTTGTAGTTACATTTTATAGAATTAACAAGGTCGTTTGGCCGATAGTTCCCTGTTTTGTACCGAATTAAATTATATTGTGAGTTAAGCCTCCCTGCTTTTCTAAATAAATATGCAGTTAATTGTGAACAGTAGAAATTCTTACGCTTCCCCAATGTAGGCATGCCAGTAAATGCATTAAGAAACATCAATAAGTTTGTTTCATATGGATTTCCATATAATTTTAAGAATTCCGTACGCATAATATCAAGTTCTTTTTCAGTAAGAGCAGGTGTTGGGCGATATACACCGCTTCGTTTATACAAAAACATGAGTGTTGGTAATGCAGATGCAGATACACCCGAACGAACGGGACAACATCCTTCATTATCCCATCTTGTAATACTCGAATTAATCTTATCAACACTTTCCACAAGCCATAGCTTTCCTCCCAATTTCATCATTTGGCCAACATGGGAAACTTTACCGGACGCTGCTGCAATCACAAAACTGGTAACACGCTTGCCTTCCATTGCAATAATATCACCTTCTTGTAAATCATGAAACTTGATTGCGTCATCATCTACCGGGTAGACATGCATCTCAATGCCTGCGATTTGAAATGGTAAATTTCCCCTTCTGTTCCGAAACATAGAACACTTGTTTACTTTAATGACATATATTTTTATACTTTGTATATATTAACTTGTATATGCATGGAATATATCACCGTCCGTCAGACATGGAATGGTGCTGTTCAAAAGGCGGCTAAAAAAGTAACATATAATTCGTCGTCAAAAGGAACGACTGCAATGACCCGTGATATTTCACATGCTGAAAATGCGCCAAGTGCTGTCATGCTACGAGATAAGATTAATAAAATCACCAATGATCTACATTCACAGGGGGTACCTTCTTATAACAGTTGCAAGGCCACCCCAGGACTATCGTCGGTGTGGGGCTAACTTCTTCATGGTTTTATACATAAACCTTTGTACATCTTCAGTGATATCACCATCTTTAGAATCATGCAATATGATCGAATCCGTGCACCATTCTGAATGATCAGATGCTTTATATGAAACAATGTCATCCTGGATTGACACATCAGTGATGTGTGTCTTGAATATTTGGATCTTGTCTGAGATTGAAATATATATTTTTTCATCAAGTTGAAACAATATCGCCTGTGTTCCAATTGGTAAGGCAGTCAGTGAATGTAATTCCAAAATAATTTTGTGCATATTATCACGGATTGTAACAGCCCCAGTCGCCAATACGGTAATAATATATGTAACATTGGTTGTTTTTATGATATGAGTAGATTGGTCCGTCTTATCGTACCGATGAAATCGTGGCAGATCAAATGATGGCGCCTTTGCATCATTCTTTTTTATACTAAACAGTTCGTCACTACCATCTGGTTTTATGTAAAGCAATGTATCATTCTTTTTAAGTATGGTTCCGCATTTCCTAAACTTGGGAATTGACCGCCGTGGATCCAACTCACTGTGAAGTACTATAAAATCACCGGCTTCTGCTTCGGCAAACATTAGTGATCGTTGTGCTGCAAGTAAACGTCGTTCTATGTCTTTCATTTTAATATATGGAATATATAAATGGATAAGCCACAACAAACAGAGACAGACAACGAAACTGAAGAGGACATCGACAGAAAGCAGTTTCGACTAGCAATTGGTGTATTAATCGCGTCTATTATCTGTGTTTGTTTGTATCACATCCGGTCTATTAATAATCGAAACAATCATGTGGTAAATCCAGTTGATTTAGACGATACGATACTTGTATTAGTAGTATCTCCTGCGAATCGGGATACCGCGATTGCAACAACAACAAAACCACCCATATTGAATACAATTGAGGGACTGTATAATAACGCATACGAACCATCTCGTGTTATGGTGGCTGCATATGACATGAATGATCATCTAAAAAATCAGCTGCCGGTACAGTTACAACCAAGTGTACGAGTTGCGCGAAATATGAAAACCATACAATCAAAACATTCGTCTGCGTCTGACGCGCGTGCGTATTTAATGAAACATCTCTACCGTGGGGAACGGTATGTGATGACATTGCAGAGCAATGCAGAAATATGCAAGGATTGGGACAAGATTCTCATCGACATGATAAAACCAATCAAAAATCGTCATACTATATTTACAAGTGCAGTAATGCCAAAAAATATGCAATCAAATATCCGCCCAACATATTTTAAACTGAATGCACTAAAAGGTGGAAAAATGGTGATAGGATCATCAGCAGTTCATGAAGTTCCAGAAGATCCAGTTCCCAGCATCTTTTGGTCGCCGGCTCTAAGTTTTGCACCTGCCCCGGCATACACTGAATTTGTAGATGGTAATATTATCTCATCTGATGATATGGATATTACATTAAATACCATAAAACTATGGACAAACGGATTTAACTTTTATACCCTTCCAATTACTATGGCATGGGCCTCTCGTCCAGAAGATTCTAATTGGGCACATTCAAGTAAACGTTCCATGTCAAAAACTGCAACCGTTGGTACAGCGCGTACATTTAAAGATTTTGAGCAGTATATGGGAATCAGTTTTGAACGAAAAAAAGCATCCAAACGTACATATCATGGTTTAACCAATCATGTAACAGCGTTTGAAGCGGGTGTAAAGGTTGGTTCACTCGAAGCGGCACGTTTGGCGAATCACGCGAAACATTAAAATGATTTGTTTTCAACAATAAGATCATTGTATTCGTTCACAGTAAACTCTTGCTTACTTGTTGTGTGTATAACTTCGCCCGTTTGTGATTTTTTCAAAATTCCATCATCTGTAAAACACAATAGACCATTGCCATGTTCCGTATCATGAAACCGCTGAGTACGTTTTACAACAGTTGCACCGGATTCAATCGATTCTGAACAACCGTCACCCTTTGTATCAAACATTGGCTCTTTGCCTAAAATCATGTCCCAAGTTAATGTTTTTCCCGTTTGTAGCTCATATTGATTCTTCACGATATAAATGACAAATACCAATATTGCCAGTTTTATTATGTTCACTACAAGTGAATATAATATTTGTGAACTGTCCATGTTTAATATACTGTTTATAAATTATTTATATAACTCTTGGAGTTCCATAGAGAGCCATACGTTTTCCGCTCTGTGTAATATATGACCCGACTGGACATGGTTCACCATTGGCAAGAGGATGCATTCTACATTTACTGTCTGCTGCGTCAAGTACAATACGAGAGCTACCTATCTGGGCAATAAATGTTACAGTGTTTGGATCTGTGACATTGTTAACGCCTGAGTCACGAATTGCATCTTCAAGTGTACCAGAACTAATCTCGGTAAAATGTGGAGTATCGCCTGTGAGGAGTTCAATATATTTGGGTGCAATGTGGGATGTTACGAGTGACCGGTGTTTGTGGATATTCAACTTTATATGATTACCACATGGATGCTTTTTAATAATAATTGCCGCAGCGGGGCGACTCACGTTTCCGTTTTCTCCTAGCAGTAAAACTGACGCGGGGAATTGTCCTTGAACATGGTCGCGAAATCCTTCGAAATTACGACCAATATACATGCTTGTGATTGCTTCAATTATATCGTCATTTACTTCATCTGCACCTACATGAATCCAGTGGAGACCGCTTGTTTCAACTGCAGTGTTTAATGTGGCACCAAGGCGACTTCTTATTAGAGCCTCAAGTGCTTTTACTCGTTCTTCCAATACGGTGATTCTATGATTGTCAATTGCCTGCTGTTCCATAAATACTTTATATTCACAATATAAAATTAATCAGATTTCGAATTATATTTATACTAAGTATATAATTTATGTGCTAATCGTTTAAAATAATACGGTTCAAAATGTTCTGGTTTTAATGGCATCCATACTTCTCCATGTAAATCTTCATTGTTATCGTTTGTTTTTTGAAACGTATAACCTGCTGTTATGATAAGTTCACCTGTTTTTTTGTATCGTTTATCTGCAGTTGTTGAAATTACCCATTGTTCTATATTTAATATTCTAGACGCATCATGACTACTGTCAAATGTTGTTTGTTCACCAGTTGCAATACATGTTGAAATAATTGGAATTGAACGTTTTGATACATTTTCTAGTCTTTTTGTGTTTGAGTACGAATTAAGTATATTTTCTCTTGCAGTAATTTGTCGTAGGTTGGATAGATTATTATTTAGTCTATTGTGATCGATGTGATCTATTTGCATTTTCGGTGGCCCTTCTGCTTGATCTCTCTGTGACGATAGAGTAACCCCATTAAAAGAGCACCATACAACCACTGAAAATTGAAAAGGTATATTATTTATCTTACATGATACACGCATACCTTCTGAATTCTTTGGTGTTTTTAGCACACCATTTGTATCGATTAGTCTAGATTTATCTGACACGTATGCAGTTGTTTGTACTTCATCGATAAAAACAGGTACCCAGTTTTCATCAGGTATATTTTCAGATTCGGCATACTTGAACAGATATCCATAAGCTTGTACCTTTTTGTGCTTTAACACTTTGCATACTGTACTTGGATCAAAACTTAGCTTATTTGCAAGATGAGATATCCCTACAGCATACTTCCACTCGATATCATTGATTTTTTTATACATAATTGGTTTACAGCATTGAGTTGTATGTTTTCGGTTACCTTTAATGTATGATTCATGTATATTGTTTTGTTTTGTAGATAGTTCGATATTATCTTGTGAATTATTGCTCCTTCCTTCAAATGTATTGCACTTATGGTTGACTTCTATATGTAATATTGACGATGGTATGTGATTAAATGCTGCCGCAGCTAATATATGTACATTTCTAGACATGCCATAACCAAAATGAGTACAATAACCTGATTTCAAACGTCTAGGATAATATTTCTTTCCAATTGAGTTTTGTACTCGTCCATAATTCGAAATTGCAAGTGGCATAACTGAGGTTCTATATATTATTACTGATATAAATATTTTGTTTACATATACTTAAACAATGAATCCACTTGATAATCCGAATGTCAAGACTGAACTTGTTCAGATGCGCCCAGAAGAACTTATGAAGAAGGCAAAAAAGGAAGGGGCTCGTGTTTATGAAAATACATTTTCTTTAGAATTTACCCCATGGCCACGTGACAAGATTGATGCGTGCATGGAACGTATTCGTAATGGTGAGGAGGAGGATGATGAACTCAAAGAGTTTAAAAAATATCACCCAACTCTTGCCAAGATGGCAGGTGGTGGCATGCAGACACATGCACTCTGTAATTTATTCGCTGCACACGATGACATTCTTTCCGGTAAGACGACCAAGGAGGATGCCATGAAGAAGCTCATTGGTGGTATTTTTGCTAATATTAGCAAGAGTCACCCACCCGATGAGAAAAAGTAACTTACTTACCAAATTAAACCAGTGTACATAAGTGGTTTTAGATATATATAATATGGTAGGTCAAAGTATGGTATACCCAGCGATGGCCTTACTAGTTCGGATGGATGAATATGATGTCTAGCATGTCCACTTTCTCCAACACAATCTCCTAGAAATCTAGCAGTATCCAATGCCAGACATTTTCCGGGGATTGAATGACGATTAGGAGTATGATATTCAACATTAAATAATAATGTAATAAATCTACAACCCAACATTGGCGCAACAAATAATACACATGTAGTATATGATCCAATATACATGTAAGAAATTGTCCAGATTGTCCATGGGATCATATACCAAAAACGATCGATAAGGACCAACTCTGGAAATGTCATGAATTTCTGGACAAACTCGGTGTCTATCGGTTGTTCTTTTTTCATAATAGTCCATCCAACAAATGAATAAAAGAAATTAGTTTGCACCACACTATGTGGATCATATGGGTCGTCACAGTGTTTATGATGTCTTCGATGTTTACTTGCCCACCATATAGGACCGCCCTGATATGCCAGGGTTGAAAACAATCCAAGTACGCATTGAAATAATCTGCTTGTTTTATATGCGGAATGCGAGAAATACCTATGTAATGTCGCACTCATTGCTGTTCCGGTTAATACCATTATTAACGCAAATGATGTGAAAAACTGTAGTATAGACGGTAGACCATACACACAAAATAGGCTAAATAATAAGGTTATTGGAAATATGTAAGTAAAGATGAAAAATGTAGAGTATTGCATTTGCTTTCACTATGTCACATATAATAACTCGACTTTAAAAAATATATACGATATATAAAGAAGCAAACATGGGCAAGAAACGCCCACCAAGTGATAGCTCGTCGTCTGGAAGTTATGGATCGGACGAGTATAGTGATTCTGGTGTGTCTACGAGCATGTCTAAATCTGCATCTACTTCTGTATCAAAACCATCAAAGGTATCAAAGGTATCAAAGGCTAAAACAGCCAAATCTAGTGCAATCAGTAGTGCATCCACCAAAATATCAAAAGGAGGAAAGAGTACTGCATATTCAACTGCCACGTCAGTAAAGAGTAAGAAATCTGCAACTTCATATGCACCATCGGCTCCTCCAGAAACATCTTCGCCTGATCACTCTGTTGTCGCATTATCAAATGCACCACCCTCTGTTTTTGAAGAAAATGCAAAAGAAGATAAACGTACAGATGTCGCGTCCACGGTTGCATCGTCTGCCTTACCAGTTAAAGATGCACCGCAGATTTCCAATTGGGACCGAGCAGAGGGCGGTGGGTGGTCGATTTGGAATGGTATCATTAGTCAGAAAATTTCAGAAAAGAACAGTGTCCCTGGATATTTGAAGCGTGCCATGTATGCCGCAAAAGATTCATACATTGCTATTTTAGTTGGTATGGTAGTTGTACTTGTCACACTTATAACACTACGACCGTCATTTGTACTCGGAGCAAATGTATCCAGATATGAAGACCCGCCACTTGATATGATGAGAGTTGGAGTGTTTACGATCGTTTTTGGCGTTATTTCGTTTGTAGCAATCCAAAGTGTTGCTAAATAGAGTATTTTAAATTGTTATCAGATTGTATTTTTTAGATCCGTTAGATAAACAACGAAATGACAGACTTCTCTGCTGAGCTATCCGATAATTCTATGATTTCTCGTAATTTTGAAAAAACGTCTGGATCAGGGTCCAGGCTACCATTCAAGGACACGAAACAAACACACGTTCTATTTAGTATCAGTCATGTGGGTGTCCCGCCGATTGCTACGGACCCAACAAATCCAGCAATTCGTATCTATGGTACATTTGGATCCGCTGCTGCCGCTGCTCATTATGGTAAGAAAATCATGACAGTCGACCCAACTTGTCATCTTGGTATTTGTGAGACACACAGTTGGACTCTTGCTGCAAGCAATATGAACTATCTACAGGACCCGGACTATATCAAGACAAAGACCGAGAAACTCATGAAACGTGCCGATATTGAAAACTCGGTGCGTGAAGCGCGGTTTAAACAGCATCAAGAAGAGCTTCGTAATGCTACAATTATCAAGGATGAAAAGCCAATTACTTCCGAAAAAATGGAGGACGCGACTCCAACTGAGCCTGCAATTGAAGAGGTTGTTGATAATAACCTTCCTGTATTAACATCTGATTGTATCCCAATCAATCAGTCCGTCTATTGTATTTCTGTAATTAACGATGATCCGGTCGAAGATGTACCCGAATTTCTGTTTTATATTTATCGCACATGCCGTGACGAAGCGGAGGCAGATGGCTATGTTCGTAACGTCGCGTCGCGTAACGTACTTGATCATAATATTTACGTTGTCGACTCTGGTGAGTGGGTGTTTCCAGTGACAGATATCAAGTTTGCACCACGTACTTACCGCGATAAGCGCCTCAATGACCTCATGAATCGTGACATGTCGCCAGATGAACTTCTTGCGCAGATTGATGAGAATGTTGCGTCAAATGCATCCGGTGCCGTTCTTGAAAACAATTCGTAAAAAATAGTTTATAGTTAAACCCGGTTTGGGCCATCACGGTCCACACAATTTTTTATGCAGCTACATGAACTGCATAGAATTCTACCACAGCACGATAGATAAAAACATAGCATAGTAACTAGACATGTTCCCATCCCAGCGGCTGCGCCAATTAGTAGTACCACGATTGGTGCAATTCCTTCTAACATTGTTATTTATAATAAGTATAATATTTTTATAAAACGGTCTAATCTGGTCCAATCATGCGATTAGTATAATTAGCTGGTGCTGGACGAACTGTATTATTCTCGGGGGTTGGTTCATAAACCTGCTTTCTCCACTTCTCCTGCTTACCAATTGTAGCAGTTGGAACAATCATGCGACGACCAGCAACCGACTGCTTGACATTATAATTGAACCGGTTGTGGATATTAAGCGATCGGTTATCAACATTGGTTGGTCCATTAATGTATGAATGAAGTGAATCGTCCTCACCTGGATTTGTGATTGTACCTGGGGCACGGTCGTGAACGATAGCCTCAAACGTGTAAGAACGAGCACCACCTGGTGTTTTCTTGACTGTCTTCTTATCATTGATACCAATGGGGTTTGCCTTCTCGAGCTCACTGCGCTTGATAAATGTGGTCTTGTTGTCTTCATAATCAGCACGATTTGGTATGGGACGGGTATCGCCCGATGTAAAGTTCATGCCACCGGGTGCCATCGATTCACGTGCATTGCGGGAATTTATGTTTGCATAATCATACTCTGGTGGTAGATTATCAACGCGTTCGTGAGAAGTATTACGTACATCAAATGTACCATTCACTGGATTCTCGTCCATATTACGAACTGATGGTAGATAGGAAACATCATGATGGCGGTTTACTACACCCTCGTGGATGTAATCACTCTGACGCCGCGCTTCCAATGTAACGTCATTTTTTACGTTGTGATCAGACAATGTGGTCTGTGCGCGTTTCGAGTTAATATCAGGAATACGGATACTTCCAATATAATTCTTTTCTGTGGCATCTTTGGCGGAACGCGCGACAGCACGCATCTGTGGGGTCTCGGTGCGATTTCCTACCGTAATATGTCCCAATCTAGACTGGTGTGAAACTGGGTTAACGTGAGAACTTTGGTTTACATCAATTGGCTTAGCCAGACCAGCCTTGCGAATAATTGGTGCCACATATACCCGGTCCTTGTAATCTCTGCGATCCTGACCGCCCATATTGTAAGATTGGCGACCACTGTCCATGATCTGTTCACCGAGGACATTTCCACCTTGGTGCATCTGGATGTTATTACGATGAGCATTGCTTGCGTTACGGGTAGCAAGCGACCGCTGTACCTTGAGTTCATCTGGGCCACGTTCTGGCATATCATTCATGGTTTCTCTGCGGGTTCGTGTCTCATATGGATTATGACCAAGGTGAGTGATTAGACGATTTGCTCCAATTTGTTTATTTGAATAGTCGGCATTTGCATCGGGAAATGCATTTCGTACAGTATGTCCTACGACGTGTCCGTCACTGTTTTTAATCTCGGAATCAATCTCTCTGTGTGTCATGTGATCGATTGTATTGCTAGCATAGACTTCTCCGAGATCCCCGCCCTGGAGATCGGATTCAACACTGGCTTGGTATGGCATGCTTTAATAATAGGATTATAAAATATTTAGTACATACAAACCGACCAAATCTGTTAATTATTTATAAGTGTATGCTATGCCATCTTCAAGATACTATTTTGACGGAAACATATATTACATGTAAACCGGTTGTAATAGATTATATGCAGTATGATATCGGTTGTTGTTTAAACTCACATGTAAATGGAGACATTGTATCTAACCATTGAAAATTCATATTAGTTCGTTTTGCAATAAAATCAAAGTTAATTTGTTCACGCATGGAATATCTTGCGACCTCATTTGTCCATTGTTGTGAAAAAACAAATGCATCATTTGATGGAACTGTCCATATTATAAAGTATGTATCTGGCATAATATGAGTTTGTGACATATTGTAATCGCCATATGTACGTATGCGATCGTGTTGGCGAATTATATCACTGAATGTCGATATTTCCATCTTACGGTTGGCCATGTGATAAATTGTTTCTGTTATTTCCCCCAGCGTAGATCTTGTATCAAATTGTGGATGTTTGGTTACTGCCATTGTATATTGTGGTTTGATAAGATTCGATAAACACTGTACATCTGCGCTAATTTTACTGGTGATTTTATAATCTGCGTATATTATAGTGGATGAATGGTGTACTTTTCCAATTGATGTCTTGATTAAATGAGCACTCCTTGGCATGTCTGATCTGTTGTATATATGTGAGATAGATGTCCATCCAGATGTATGGTGATACTTGTCATTCACAAACACAAGCGCGCAGTTTTTGTGTATATTTACCGGTGGTTTAATCGAGCATGGGTTATTGTAATAAATAACCGTGATAATTATAAGTTTACATGTACGAGCAGCATCATTTATTATGCTTGAATACATATATACACCGATCTGTGTGATGCAAATGCTATCTATGGTGTTACTAAATAACGTGTACCGTAATATATGGTATATATATAATCAATAATATTTATGAAATATAATATTTGCGGATAAATCTATCAATCGTAAGTGTGGTGATGTGTGACATATTAGCAAGTTTACTAGTCGGTGCCATATTGTAAAATTCAATGTTAGTGAATATTTGCGCTGCTCTGTTTATTAAAAGATGTACACCACGTGCACCAGTTGCATGTATACTTGAATTATATCTTTTGATGTCTTTATTCCGTATCATTGTTTCGAATTTTTTAGTATTTCCTTTTAAATATGGATGATGACTGTAAAAATGAGTAGTACTTGTTAAATCAACGCCAATAAATGCAATATGTTTGTATCTTAGACGAATAAGCAAACCAATGACTCGTGTAATTGTTGCCGAACAATATGAATCTACATTGTTTGTGTTTGTGAACATGTTTCGGCGTGATAATGTAGAAACCCTTTCTTGCGTACAGCCAGCATGATCCGCAAAATAGTCCTTGAGTGTATATGAAAGTATAGCACGTGGCAATGGATCATGACATAGTGTATTTTCTAAGTTATGTTTCATACTTGATGGTGTAATAAACGTTGTCGAATTGTACAAATGCTTTTTATATTTACGGAAATAATTCCATAATAATGTATTGCCATATTTCCCAAGACTTGCCATTTCAACGTGATATACCAATGGAATAATGTAATCGTGGAAAAAAAAATGATTTAAACCCCAAATGTCTGCAATGTTCATTAAAATATGTGATTGTATGTAATTAATAGAGTTTACCGATTCACCTGTACCAACTACCAATGCAATGTTATTCTTTTTTATACGTGATAAAAATAGCATGCCATTGTCTCCATCTTCTATTTGATACTGTGTAATGTTTGCACATAACTTATTATCTGATGTATGCATTATATGAAACATACATATAAAAAACATACACATTGTACATATACAACATGCGTTTTGTGTGTGCATGTTAAATATTGACTATATTTAATAGTCCACACTTTACCCAATGTGAATCGACTGACTTCCAGTTCCTATTATATTCCAGTACATATTTAGTATTATTTATATTTGGTGGAATCGTATGTAACTTCTTATTTGATATAATTGATGCAATGGCAGAAAATGTTGAACATGTACCAAGTCTTATGATTGTTTTTGCAGTTGTTAACATACATAAGTCATCAATTGCAGAATTTGTGTTATCATACGATACGTCAATACCCATGTGTTTTAATTTACGACTGTATTCCCGCGCCCAGTTTTTGTCATCAGTTGTTAATGAGATATCATGTATATGATTCGCACTTGCCCATTTTAAGAAATAACGATAGTTATATTCAAGTGATGACACAGATGACCATTTATTTGTGATCTTGTCCCCGCGACGCGAATGTACTCCAATATTTGAAGACGACGCACATGCGTCAATTTTTATGGAATGTGCGATTTGTTTTAGTGTAGATCGTGCAAGCGCAGCATCGTACCCGGTAAAATACGAGACCCACTCGTCATTTTTGATGCCACATTGTTTTGAAAATGTCGTATTTCCCATTGGTAAAACCACTCCAGGAATCGCAAACCACGAATATGTTTCCTTTGGTAAAAATGTAAAGTGTGATGAAGTAATTCTTGATAAGTTATAATAACCATGTTGACGCATGAAAGCTGCAATGACGTTTGTGTGTTTGCATCCTGATAGTGTTGTAATGGTCACTGCAGAAAATGTCTCAAACATAAGATCCCCAAGACCAGTATTGCATGAAATTGATATGTCGCATTTATTGACAGGATAAAAATACACAATAATTACAATAAATATGCATAAACATACACATTGTTTTGTATATTTCATCAGTATATTTAACGACTGAACGATGCTCATGTGGTTACCGTTTATATGTATGTATTCCTCAATTACATATGCGCACGTTGATAACAAACTTGCATATGTATTTGCCCTTGTCGGTAAACCAACAAAAAATCAAGCCGCGACTCATTTGGCCGCAATTGATCTATTAAAACAAACCGGGTCGATGATTGACACGATAAGTATGCAATCTCCAAATAATATACGTGGACTTCGTCATGCTCTACGTGTGTTAGGCACAAAAATTGTTACAATTTCGAATGAATTGGTATGTAACTGCAGACGTAGTATTTATCAAATAATCTTTAATGACTATAGATTTGGATTTTCATGTTATATTTTAAACATATGGAAGATGATACAGTATGACAAGATACTCTATATGGACGGTGATCTTGCAGTAATGAGAAATCCAGATTCATTATTTCGTAAATGGTATCATGAAAATACAACAGAATTAAGAACACCAGTTGCCTGTAATGCAAAACCAACTCATAATTTATACAACACTGGATTCTGGGGAATTACTCCGTCGTATCTCACATACAAATCTATGGAAAACTGGCTTCGTAATGCTGACTATCCATGCGGAATTGGCTCACAAACGTGGGTGAATATATTATTTGCGTCACATTCATTTAGCTCCGCTTCTATTTTATGGAATATGAAAGCAGACCAAGGTATCGATTATTGTCTTAATAAGAACATGAAACAACACACTACACCGTATGTTGTACATTGGTCAGGTGATCGTAAACCAACAACGACTCTACGCACTACAGATAAATATGAAATCATAGCACTTAAAAAATATCGCAACTCTGTTAACAATTGGACACGTTTTTTATTTTAATTGTAATTACTAAGTAAATAGTTGCAAAAATTTATGAAAAAATGATAATTTATCACATGATCTATGATGCAATCCGTTATGCCATGCGTAGTGTGGATCGTCTATGCATATTCCATGTTGGACATTATAACGTTGTTCAATATAATCTATGATAATAGTAAATGCAGATTGATCTTGTCTATGATTTGCGCGCGACGCGCCACTTGGTTCGATGCAATTAATATCTAGTGCACACTTTACCCATAGTCGTATAATATATTTTACCCGTACTGTATTTGTAAATGAAAGCATGGCAGCATGGCAGTTTTTCCTATAAATATTAACGTCGGAAATGTGTGTATTTTCCTTGAAATATGTTATCATCATATGATGCGTCCAGTCTTGTATGGTGCCAGACGATTGCATTGAATATACGCCATAATAGTTGGATGCTTTTGCTATCATAAAATCAATTGCCATGTGAGATATAATCTCAGTTCCCGAATCAAGCCATATAACATTATTATACTCATGTAGCATTTGTTGTATAATTAAAGGTTTCCATGCATAATGTCCTTTGTCATGAACTGGTGATATACCAACATGAGCTGGGTATTTATTGAAGTTAAATGTTCTAATGTTTATATATGGATGTTTTTGGATTAGTATATTTTCAACTGTATGTCCAAGATTACTTAACTGATATAACGTAACATTATTTACATTAGAAGAGTACAGTGACGAAACCATACAATATGCTTCGTCTATATGAGAGTTATCAATTGCCGAGACCACCATATATTGGTTTGGCATTGCATAAAACATATATATTAAATATTGATACATTACAGTAAAATATAAAATATTAACGGAAAAACTTAAAAACAGTGTACGCAAAATGTGCGTTAATAAAACTATATTCCCCACATAAAATCCCCTTGCATCCCCAGATATTTGGTTCCTTGTTAAACATTAAAAAATTGCATTGATCAAACCATTGGAATATAGGTTCTGGATTCTTGCCATGTACTTCTATTAGAATTTGATCAACGTGTTTAATATTATTGCATGTAATCATATTAAATAGACCATATTCCGAGCCTTCGATGTCAATTTTAAGAATATTTGGAATGCCGTGTATATAAAATGCGGTTGTTAATACCATTGTATTATATGCATGGACATGTCCAAAAAATGAATAAATGGAATGGTCTTTTGCATAAAAAGGCCTTCCTGAACCGATACCAACTTCTTTAAGTGTGATATAATTATGTTTAAGTACATTCTTACGTGCAGTTTCTGATAATGTTGGATCAAATGTTATGATTTTTGAATGTGGCATACGTGCATGCATTCCTTCTTCAAACATCGTATTTCCATTACTTCCAATTGAGTATATGGTTACATTATTTTTTGTATTATATGCGTCAATCCCACATGCAAATTTTGCACCATCCCCGGGTGCTGATGGTATGCGTTCACGTGTATTGCAATTCCATAGTGGCTCGTATGTATCATATGGATATTTTGGATTAACATTATACGTTTGAAATGAAGTATGTACTCGATGTGCCATATGAACATAATAATTCCATGAATTGCATCGAGTATTACATACAGATAACCAATATGTCCAGTTCATCTATTATAAATATATATCACTAATATCAAATGACACCCCCCGCATCCCGTTCCGGGATCGCACCAAATGCACCAATGACAACTGGTGAATACATAAAAAATTGGAATCCAAATGATCCATTAATTTTATTATTTAGAAATAGTTTATTTACAGCGTTTGCTATATCTATCGTACTAACATGGGCAGACGCACTAGTGGAAGTAATGGTAGATACACTAGATACATGGAATACTGGAAGTGCAAAAATAATAGGATCTATTGTAGTAACTGGATTTTCTTTATTTGGTGTATTGTTTCTTACTGCATTATTCGATTTTTGTGGACACAAAATAGCACCATCAAATTAAGACATGTGCTGCTTCATGATCTGATCAAATAGACCACTGCGCTGAATTACCGGGATGAGTTCGTTAATATTCTCACCCATCGCATCCACATCAGCCTCGGCGCTCGACTCGACTACATCACGACCGATTTCTTCAATGTTGAGATCACTGAATTTCATTTCCTTATTTTTTAGCTTGGTGAGGAGACCCGATGTGTATTCTTCAATCTTGGACATCATTCCGGTTGGGAGGTGCCCCTGGACGCGGGTGAATGAATTCATGTGATTGAGCTGGGTCCGAATACGTTTTAGTTGCTCGTCGTCGGCCTGATCAATCTTGGTGACGAAGTAATTGCGACGCTTTTCGTCGGGGAATAGTGGCGACCAGTCGACGGTATCACATAGATATCCGGTATCGGAGTTATCACATGCCTCCTCGAAATCCTCACCGTATGTAGCATGAAGCTCCTGTAGTTTTGCTAGGATAAATTCACCAGTCATGGTCTTGGTGTATGCAACAAACTTCTTACCCGCAGTGGAATCCGCGGAAACTTCCTTGATTAGATTGGTAAAGACCTGACGAACAGCTTTTGGGATGGAAGCATTCGTGTCTGTAATTTCTGGCTCTGGGATATTGGCAAGAGTTGGTTGTGCAGCAGCAACAAGTTTGCTCGCGCGAAAATCAGCAATGTTCGTGCGGATTTCATCAACATCGGGAACATGGACCGTAAAGTCCTCCTGTGTGTCTGTGACAATCTTTGTCATACTCTTTAGTGCACGCCAGACCACTGGATTACGAGAAAACTTCTGGACCGTGAGTGTATCAATGAGTTCCTCGCTAAACTCCTCTGGAAATGGGGCAAATGCCTTAAGGCATGGGAGTAGTGCATTGATATCGGTATATCCGACTGCATGGTATCCGGTTGTCTTGTCATAACCGGTAATGCGGAGAACCGCGGCGGTCCATGAACCGGATGTCTCTAGATCAAGTGCATCCTTCCATGATAGTAGAAGTGGTTCATCACCAAGCGTGGTTGGTGGAAGACCGGCGAGTTCTAAGATCTGATTAGTGAGGTCAGTAAACATTCTAGTCGTTTATTTATAGTGGATATAAAATAGTAAATCTGATTATTTTGTATGTAATCTTATAAAGAATGTCAATTGTGATACATCCATCTGCAGTGTATGTAATAGATCGGGGATTTGGCCCCATGCTTAATTTGTTTGGGTTCGTACTGATATTTTCTCTAATAAACGTATTTCCACTTCATACCCCATTAAGGAGTGCTCAATTAACGGTCCATTGTATCTTGATATATTTCGTAGCTAGGTTTTTGTTCCATCTGGTAGATGTGATGATCTTACATGTAATTCTTATAAATATTTGCAACATGGCATATATGTGTATGAGTCACCATGCATTTTCAGTTGCATATGTAAACATCTCACCAAAGATGAGAATATCTGCGGTAAATACATCCAGAATGATAACATCCATGCTCATGTTTATAACGGTAAGTTTTAGTATAGAAATAAACGGCACTCTTACGCAATATTCCAGACTACATACCGTGCTGTCGTGGTGTATTTATATATGGACTGGGTTACCAGCAACAAACGGAAAGTGGCTTCTTATATTCTCATTAAATTGGGGAATGTTTTTAATAATGGAAATGATCAAGATAACGGACAGTACGTTAAGAATGGCAACATCTATAAATGAAATATTTTGTGTTATCGGAAATATCTGTTTAGCTAATTATGTTATTTCTAAATCAGTCCAGGAACATGCACGCAATCAATAACATTTATAGAATATCGGTGAGCTAACAACACATTTTCTATCTATATGTTTAGGATTTATATATTAACTCATAATTTTTTTAATAGGTATTATGGAAGTCATTAAGCGCAATGGAACATCTGAGTCGGTTCAGCTCGATAAGATTATGAAGCGTCTTAAGAACCTTAGCTATGGACTGGATCATGTTGATCCGGCAGTTGTATCAATTAAGGTTGTTCAGGGTCTATATGATGGTGTTACAACTGTTCAGCTAGACAATCTTGCCGTAGAAACTGCAACTTATCTGACCATGACCCACCCCGATTATTCTAAACTGGCCGCTCGCATTGCAGTTTCGTCTCTTCATAAAATGACATCAAATAAGTTTTCCAGTGTCATGGATAGTCTGTATAACTATGTCAATACAAAGACCGGTAAGTGGTCACCACTCATTGCCGATGACATTATTGAATGTATCCGTTCTAATGCGGATGTTTTCGATGACGTCATCAATTACGAGAAGGATCTCGAGTATGATATTTTCGGATATAAAACTATGGAGAAATCCTACCTATCTCGTATCAATGGTGATATTGTTGAACGTCCGCAGCATATGTTAATGCGTGTTGCTATTGGTATCCATTGCCCGGATGTTGATGCCGCGATTGAAACATATAAGCTTCTAAGTCAGAAGAAATTTACCCATGCCACTCCAACGATGTACAACGCTGGTACAAAAAATCCACAGATGTCCTCTTGCTTCCTTTTGAAGATGAAGGATGATTCAATTGAGGGTATCTTTGATACGATTAAGAACTGTGCACTTATTTCCAAGAATGCCGGTGGAATCGGTGTTTCAATTCACAATGTTCGCGCACAGAACAGTTACATTAGTGGTACTGGTGGATATTCGAATGGTCTGGTGCCAATGCTTAGGGTGTTTGACTCTACTGCTCGATATGTTGATCAAGGTATTTATAGACAATATTAGTTTGTATGTTATTGGTTCTCACATGTATTCTTTAATATAGGTGGTGGACGACGCAAGGGAGCGTTTGCTATGTATCTCGAGCCTCATCATGCAGATATTTTTGATTTTCTTGAGCTCCGGAAAAACACGGGAAAGGAGGAATTGCGTGCGCGTGACCTCTTTTATGCACTTTGGATTTCTGATTTATTCATGCAGCGCGTGGAGGCAGGTAAGGATTGGTCACTCTTTTGCCCACACGAATGTCCAGGTCTTTCCGATGTTTGGGGTGATGATTACGTTAAGCTCTACGAAACGTACGAATCGGAGGGAAAGGCTCGTAAGACAATTCCCGCACAGAAGCTATGGTTTGCCATTATGGATTCACAGATTGAGACAGGAACACCCTATATGTTGTACAAAGATTCGTGCAATCGAAAGTCGAATCAGCAGCACCTTGGTACAATTCAGCAGAGCAACCTCTGTACCGAGATCATTGAATATACCGCTCCCGACGAGACTGCCGTATGCAACCTTGCGTCTATTGCATTGCCGTCGTTTGTAAAAGATTGTACTTTTGACCACCAGCATCTTTATGACGTAACCTATCATGCTACATGCAATCTCGACAAGGTTATCGACAAGAATTATTATCCAATTCCTGAAGCCGAGCGTTCTAATATGCGTCATCGCCCGATTGGTCTTGGGGTCCAGGGCCTCGCTGACGTTTTTATGATGCTCAAGATTGCATTTGATTCGCCTGATGCTCGTGTTCTAAATAAAGAGATCTTTGAAACGATGTATTTTGCCGCCATGACTGCTTCGTGTGATTTGGCAAAAACCAAGGGAAAGTATTCAACATATGAAGGATCTCCTCTGTCCAAGGGAAAGTTCCAGTTTGATCTGTGGAATGTCACGCCATCTGACCGATGGGACTGGGATATGCTCCGTTCCAATGTTAAGAAGCATGGTGCTCGCAATTCTTTGCTTCTTGCGCCGATGCCCACTGCATCTACTGCACAGATCCTTGGTTTTAACGAATGTTTCGAACCCTTTACTAGTAATCTTTATTCACGACGCGTTCTTTCAGGAGAATTTCCGGTAGTTAATAAGTACCTAGTCAAGGATCTTTCCGATCGCGGACTGTGGGGTGACAGCATGAAGAACTATATCATCGCCGCTAATGGTTCTGTGCAGAACATTCCAGGATTTCCAGAAGATCTCAAGCCTATTTACAAGACAGTATGGGAAATTTCCATGCGAACGCTCATTGACATGTCGGCGGACCGAGGTGCTTTTATTTGCCAGAGCCAGTCGTTTAACGTATTCATGACTCAGCCAACCTCAGCCAAGCTTACATCCATGCATTTCTACGGGTGGAAATCCGGTCTTAAGACAGGTGCCTTTGTAATTTATCACATACAGTATACGCATTATATATCTTAACATGTTATAATTTAAATAGGTATGTATTATCTTCGTACGCGTCCGGCTACAGATGCTATTAAATTCACCATTGATACTTCTGAAAATACCGACTGCGAAGCATGCGGGGCATAAACTAGTAAAATAATTGTTTAATTTTGTGTTGTGTCACCTGGGTTGTATACAGTACTCGTTAAGTTATACATATGTCTCTACACACTACATTGGATATTATTGAATCACATAAGGATGAAATGCCAGAAGGGCTATATCTAAATTTAATGAATAGTGCAAAAAGAAAATATGATGAACTTGGTTCATCTGAGCCAGAAAAACTGTATCGTGTTGGAATGTTTAAGATGGTACAGCAGTTCGTAATTAATACGAGTGACGATGAACAGTCGATGGACATTATTTTAGATAATGAAGATATCGATCCTGGACAATTTATGCACGCAGGGGCACGTCAACTAGTATCGGAACCAACGGTAAAACCCGCTAAATATACCAATATGACATTACAAGAAATCAAAAATCTCCAAGATGGTAAGATGTTCTGGGGTGACATGTCATTACTTACAGATGATGTACTGTCACAGAATATTAAGTTCCCATTTTATGTGGGGTATACGTACGTAATGTGTCGTATTCATAATGTTTCGTTCGTGCGTACACGGACTCATCATTATATTATTAGTATAGTCGAGTGCAATTAACAGCGTATTGTTTATTGAATAACTAAGTATATGTTTCTCCAAGAATATCATTCCGACCAACGGGACGATTATGAAAGTTATGAAAGTTATGCGCCAACTGAACTAAACATTACACTCACTCCGGACGCTGCACCACTGCACAACGAACCTGCTATGGATATGTCTGATGGCGATGATAAAGAGTATAAAATAATAAAGTGTGGTGATAAAGAATACAAGATGCATGACTTATCCGCAATTAATATTGATATAACTGACATTCCAGATGATGATAAACCAATGAATTCAAAATGTGCCATATATTCGTTTGGTTACACACGTGCAAATGCGATGAAACCTCTACGCGCCATTATTGCTGCAATGGATAATATAAAAACGCCGAATGATGTATTTACCGAATGCGAAAAAATTCCTAACACATTATCCAAAAACTCAAAAAATTCTGCAACCGTACTCATTATGGAAACAAAGGACGGCGTCAAATTGTGTCTCCTTAGATCTAGAAACATATATGTATGGAAACCTGGAGACACACCTGACAACCTCGACACGTGGCGAAAGATTAAACTTCCTAAATTACCGCATATGTCTCCAGCCGAGACTAAACAACGACTGAATGATGCCATTTCTAACATTAATGAACGTCTCCCCGTCGGGTTTTCTGCTCATTTAAACATGAATGGAGATATCAATGCGTTGTTTGCCATGGGGTACTATGTAAAAGTTGGAAATATTAAATATAAGTCTAGTTCTACTGTACAGAACATCATTAGTAGTGGAAATTTGAACATTGGATTAATGTCAACGTTGATGAATTGCAATGTACTTGAAGTTGTACCTTTAACAATGATCAATGGACCAATTGGAGTGAATCAGATATCCAAAGAAGATCATGAAACGAATGTAAATGAATATATGGCACAAACAACTAATCATTTGGACCTGGATACTACGTTTAATGAATATAATATTCACAAGGTGCTGTTTCGGGAACCAGGTGTCAATAAAAAGTCAACAACCGAAGTCTCAGCAAATTACTATACAAATACTTATTTGTCATTAAAGTATACACTACAGGATACACCGCAATATGTAATTGTAAAATTAGGCCCAAATTTGGGTGACACGTTCAGGGAATCGAAAAGGAACACCGCCATCAATCCAAAGATGGACCACGCATCAAAATTCATGTCTGTCGATTTGAAACCAGAGAAACTACAAAATAGTTTTAACGTGTTTGTAAATGAAAACAGCTATGAAACCCTTGATGATGCGGTAAATGCATTTGTACTCCAGTATTCACCTTACTGTAAGCAATTGACATATCAACAGCTACGTGCTCTACTTGGTATAAATCCCGACACTACAAGTGACGAAAAGCATGGTATATACAGCAAGATGCACAAAAACCACAATACCTACCCTGGGATTACGCCTGATACTGCATCCAATATGACTCGTCAGCAGATGATACAGCAGCATCTTCGTATAAGTAACACTCACGAGGATAAGAAACTTGAGCACGATAAAATTCCAGATGAAGTTGCAACAAGCGATAAGAAAATATGCAAGGATATATGGGAAGAGACTATCAGAAGATATTACCCTACGAATTATACACCGTTTCAACTGAGATGTATTGCATTTGGTGTATTTGTTAACCGTGTGTTCAAACATGGCATTGCACTATGCCTTCCTACTGGTGCAGGAAAAACTGCAGTAATGAAAGCAACTCTTTACGAATGTTCAGTTTATTCAAATAAACCGGTGTTACTAATTTTCAAGGACACGGAGTATATGGCTAAGATGAATGAAGATCGTGATGCAATGAAGGATTCGATTCCATATTATGACTTTAGTGAAAAATACAACTCTTACCGCAATGGGAACCCACTCGAACCATGTGTTTTCGTTACAAGCAGTGCTTATATATCACGAAATATTACTTCAGAGCCAGACATTAATTTTATTCGGGAAAACTTTGCGGCATTTGCATTGGATGAGTCAAGAAATACATCAGGTCTTATGAATACTACTAATATTTCTGAAACATTATTTAAGATACGCCAGAGCATGCCATATTCATCCATGAACGCAGAACCTTCTTCATTAACCGCATTGGAGTCTGACGTTAAAACAGTTACTGGTTTAGACGTAAAGAATCCTAAAACGATGCGCCTTATTCAATCTGGAATCATGGTTACATCAAATAAGTTGTCCGGGTACCCAGAAATGATTACATCTCCAAGTAAGTTTGACGAAAATGATCATTTTTTCCATCGTGCAATCGCACCTACACTTGAGAAATTAATTTCGTCAGAATCCTTTATTTCTAAAAGTAAAAACGCAATGACAATTATTGAAGCAAGTTCGAATAACAAAAGAGAACGAAAATATTGTCCTGTTATATATTTGCATGGTAAAACATCACAGCAAAAAGTTCAAAAAATGTGCAAAGATCGAGGGTTCAACATACTTATTTTGAATGGCATAGGGGACACTATATCCAAAAAAAGTAAGGAAATTGATCCTTCTATACACGATGCAGTGATTATTGGATTGCAAGCATGTGTTGGTATAGACGGAATGCAGAAAACATGCAGATATCTTATTGACTTGGAAGTGAGCAGTAGCTATATCCGGATTCAGCGTTTTGGTCGGTTTTCACGAACAAATGCTGCATATGCGCAGTTTTTCTATGCGTCTGCGATAAGACATCATACTTATCCTATGTTGAAATCTAGAATTGACGAATATGAGCTATCAGATATTCTTCAACATCGTCCCAACATAAAAATGAAGGACCGGTACCAGTTGTACATGGACATATACAGGTACAACTGCTCTCACATATCGTCTGATTGGTTAGATAAGTATGTCGAGATGAACGGAAAACCAAAAACTTACGAAGAGTTTGTATCAGATGATATGTCATCACTGACGAAAATGAGTGACTTGTTAACGAAACAGACCGACAAGTCAAGCGATAATGCTAACGGTTATGCGCGTTGCGAGTGGGAAAAGAATGTGACACAAGCAATTGCTCGTTACTTATCGACCCTGTATAAAATTCCATATGACTCTATTTCACAGGAGCGGGGGTTCTATACTGAACTGGGTATTTATCGTCGTTATGACATGAGCTTTGTTATAAACGGAGTTCATTATGTAGTTGAGGTAAAGAAATTGAACCACAATAAAATATCATCGGTTCCAACACAACTTATGGATGCACGAGACTCACTCGGTCTGTCATCAGGAAAACCTGTAATTCCAATCGCTATTTTTTTTGAAGACAAGAATACGACCGAAAATGACTGTATAAAACTATGTGGCAGTTATTGTAAAGTTGCAAACAAGTTATTCGATGATATCCATCAAGTATATATGGTCACTGGTGATTTTATTACAAACTCGGATATTGCAAAGGAACTACATCTTAGTGGAGAAGATATTGCCACCATATGTAAAGAAGATGAAACTGAAAACGATATTTCCGGCAGTGATATTGTTCAATTCAACATAACTAACATAATTGAGCGCAAGGTTGGTTCAAACGAATCATCTCAAATGGATGTTATCATGAAAGATGTAACTATGGATAGTAGTCTGTTCGCCGATATCTCACATGATAGTACAGACCACATGTGTAAGCGGAGACGTATTGTGTAAAATAAAATTAGTTATTTAGTATTAATTATCGTTTGTTATCAAATAAACAACAATTAACAGCGTATTGTTTATTGAATAACTATCAATATGTACAGCACCCCCTACAAATCCGTATGTATTCTTCCCGATCCTCTAAATTATGAGTTCTATACAAATTTATACAAGATGTATGATCTAACTCATGCAGAGATGAAACACGCAGAATGTATCATTGTAAATCATGACACGAACGATGATTATAACCGTATTGCACGTGTGACATACGCCATTCATGTACTAAAGAAACCGATGTATATTGTGATTCACGCCGACATACCTGTACCTCATCTATGGAACGAGGAGCATGTCGTTATGGGAGACAAATATAAAATTCATGAATTTTTTGCCAAGCCAGAACGCCGTGGACGTATTTTTGTTATTGAAGGCGGCGATGGATGCGGAAAACAGACTCAAGCAACACTCCTCCGTCGCCGTCTCGAACAAGAAGATTATCCAGTAAAAACAATTGATTTTCCCAACAATGAACGTCAGCACGGTATGCTTATTCGTGAGATTCTTGCGGGATCACATGGAGATATTAAAAATCTGGATCCATTTTTGTTTGCTTCGTTATATGCACAGAACCGTTGGTCGGTGAAACACATTCTAAACTTTTGGATTACACGTGGATACAACATCATCCTAGACCGTTACATTATTTCCAACATTGCACACCAGGGCGCACATGAATACCGGAATCGCGAGTACGTTGCAAAACAGACCGAGTTATTCGAGAATGAAACCCTCGGACTACCCCATGCGAATCATATCATCTACCTAGATCTACCACCCGAGGTTGCTCGTACTGCAATGGACAAAGACACCACACGTGCCGCACTTGATCAGAACGAACTCGCGCCACTCGAGTACAAGAACAATGTGCGTAAGATTTATCTCGAACAAAAAAATACACTGCGGCGTACATATGATATCGTGAAGTGTATGGATGATGATATCCGTATTTCTCGCAAAGATGTACACAATAAGATTTATGATATGTGGTCTGATAAGTTTGTGAATAAGCACATGTGATTTTCGTAAAAAATATTGTACGTATAGAAATGAAGACTCTTACATTTTTCCTATCGTTATGTATCACGACAAGTGCACTTGATATTAAACCAAGTGGATTTGTATCTAAATCAAAGGCTATTTTAAACACCCCAATCCATTTTATGCCAAATCACGGACTTATGGGAAAATTCCACGCATCAGTGGCACAAACACTAGAGGACGCAACGGACGCCTATCTATATGAGGGGGTAAACCCCCGTGCCAAATTTGCCAAGTATATTTCTCAGTATTATAAGGACTCGAGTGTTATCGATATCGGGTGTGGTGTCGGTCAGACGACATTTGAGCTAAACAAGTTTATGGATCGGTCATGCAAACTCATCGGCATTGATGCATCATGTGAGATGCTAGATATGGCAAAAGAACGTGATGTAAATCAGGATGTAGAATTTCATCAGTTAAACGCAGTGGACATAAAGCATAAATATGACGTAGCTGTAATCTCCAATCTATTTCACGAACTGCCACACCAAGCACACAAGGAAATCCTTAATAATTTAGTAAATCGGTGTGATGACATCTGGGTACTTGACTACAATCCAGATACCCTCCCTCCCGCAGATGAAATGTTATCGACTGTACGAGAGTACGAACCATTTCTCGCGGATTACCAGAAGCATTTTTCAGATGTGATTTATGATACGTGTTATGTACATGAAGTGGATATCCCAGATATGCCAATCGGTGTAAAAGTATGGAATCTTAATAAAAAATATCCATAGTATATAAATGAACAACATAGTAGTTATTGGTATATTGTTTGTCTTTGCAATTGTAGTAGCTCGTATTGCATGGAATAATAAACTTAAATATTCTTATACTGACGCGGAAATTGGTGATACAAAACAAGAAAATCTAAAAGAGTTGCAGCAATTGACAGACGCAGAAGTGTTAGCTGTGGATGATAGTATGCACCAGGCAGGGCGAGATGTGATAAAACGAAATGTCGGTAAGCGGATGCGTGCTACATCTCTATCTGAGCGAGCTGGTACAAAATTTTATGTAGACGAACATAAAAACAATACAAAAGCATACAAAGCTCACATGGCATCGAAATATGGAACAAATTAACACTAAAATTCTAATGTGGCAGAAATATGAGCAGCCGCTAATTCTTGGATAAGAAGTTTCATTGAGTATGGTAGCTGTGTGTGTGTACAATGTTCCCCTGTCTTACAATGTTCGCACCACATGCCCGAATTTTTTACGGATGTATCATCGGTTCCCTCGCGTGCAAAATGCCCACACTTCTCGCAAGCAACGCATTCAAAAATGTCCGACTGCTCGAAGAGACGATCCTTTGCAACGTCTCCCGCACCATGACTAATTATCGAATCCTTCTCCATCTCACCAATACGGAGACCACCATCGCGTGACCGTCCTTCTGTTGGCGCGCGTGTAAGTAGCTGTTGTGCACCGCGGTTGCGTGCATGTGACTTGTCAACTACCATGTGCTTGAGGCGCTGATAATAACACGGAGCAATAAAAATCATAGATTCAAGTATTTCCCCAGACATTCCATTATATAGCATCTCGTTGCCATAGCGTTGCATTCCATGTGTTTCTAGACGATCGGCAATAAGTTCAATATTATTACCAGTAAATGGCGTGCCATCCTGCGTTTCTCCTTCATAACATGCAACCTTGGAGAGAACCATCTCCATTAGCATACCAATTGTCATGCGTGATGGGATGGCATGTGGATTGATGATAATATCGGGTGCAACTCCGTCGGCTGTGCACGGAAAATCGGCTGCTGGCATAGTGACGCCACATACACCTTTTTGCCCGTGCCTGGACGAGAATTTGTCACCCACCATTGGAATACGAATAGCACGTGTTCGTACCTTTACATATCCATGACCTTCTGGCGTCTTGGAAAAAAATACGGCATCGACGACGACCGGTTCGTCTGTGCGAAGTACATGAGAACGATCGCGCTTCGTGTCCCGTCGTACTTCACCTTCTTTTGGATCTGCCTGGAGGAGTGACATTGATACAACCTTACCAATAAGAACATCACCGTTATAAAACGTTTTTCCAATAATTGGCATTCCCTTGTCATCAATCTTTGAATAATCGGCCTCTTTCATGCCACTGCAGCCGGGGATATTCTTTGGATTTTCGAATCGTTCAATGTCCGCCCCCGTCCCTTTTTCTTCATCACGAATGGTGTGGTATGCAAAGCTCGTGAATAGTCCCCTATCAATAGATGACTGGTTAAGTAGAACAGAGTCGTCCTGATTAAAACCAGAATAGCACATGATGGCAACGATGGGAACCGCGCCGGAACGAACAACACTCGTGCCTAGTAATTCCTCTAGACGCGTGGTAACAAGTGGTTTTTGTGGGGTTGCAAGTACATGCCCCACTGTATCCAAACGTTCTGCAAAATTGGTAGTGTATAGACCAATCGCCTGCTTGCACTGTGCCGCCTGGTATGCAATGCGTGGACTTTGGTTGTGATCACAGAATGGAATCTGTGAGACACAGATACCGGTAAGTAGAGCTGGGTGAATCTCAATATGTGTGTATTCATCCTGCTCAATATCAGTATGGTGAATGGCAACCCTCATATTGGTCTGTTCTGCTGAATCAATGTATTCAATGATTCCTTCGCGAAGCATGCGCGTATATTTGTTTGGAACAACAGCGGGATTCTGCATCGCCATACATACAAAATCATGATACCTATCTCGAATAATTAATGGCCGAAGCAATGCCCCGTGATCAGAATTTACAAACAAACTGTTGTCGTTTGAAATACTGATAGAACAGTCGAATGGAAGATTGCCATGGCGACGGAGAGACCGCATCTGTGTTGCAATTTCTTTAATTTGATCAATGGTGATTGCATATCCCACAATTGTCCCATTTACATGAAGTGCATACCCAATGTATCTCTCATGTGATGTGGCAGTCGAAATGTCAATTGTATGATCTAGTGTCATTAGAAGTATGGCAATAGGTTGCATTGGTGCACCAATACGAATACGTGTTGTCATAGCTAGGTTAGAAACGAGACCACATGCTTGACCTTCTGGTGTATCCGAGCAGCACACGAGACCCCAGCTGCTTGGATGAAGCATACGTGGTCCGGCGGTGCGTCCTTCGCGTGCAATTGGTGTATTAATCTTACGAGATGCACCTAGCGTCGCCATGGTAGTTAGACGAGGTAAGATCTGAACAACACCAGTTTGGCCACCGTTTGCCGTACCGCCGCCGCGAGAAATACCCCATGTACCAGTTGCGAATGCAAATTTAAGCCCGCTTGTGATTTTTTTATGAGATACAATCTCACCTACATTGAATGTCGCTTCGCGCGGAGATTCTACTTGCTTGCGGAGCTGCGTGCTAAGCCCTTGCATTGCATTCCCTCGGTGATGCTGGCGTAGCAGAAGTGCAAGGAGAGCACCTGCTGAATCGATGCGTTTATTAATAAAGTCATCGCGATCATCAACGACTTCCTGGCCCGTTGCAACAGACATGAGACGCTGAATCATATGCCCAATGAAAATCATCTTCTTTTTATTTGTTTCTGGATTATTCACGAGTCCCATGTGTGGGGCAAGCTCGGATGTAATGATGTGATCAATGTATTTCTCGCGTGATTCTTTTGTTGCGCGAGTCGTATCGCTGGTCACATTCCTACCCACCCAATCCATAATTGCATCACGAGAGTAGTTTTGTTTGGTGTCCGAGTCTAACATAATTCGTAGAATTGCTTCAGTGTCCTTGGGAATGTTTCCGATATAGTTAATAATGTCGTCGGTACTTTCCGCTCCTAGCATGCGAAACAATATAAAGACACTAAGGTTCGATTTTAAAAACGGAAGCTTGCATGTAATGACTGGAACTTCTCCATTTGAAATATCGTTGATATTCATATAAATAGTACTTGTACTGCGAAGTTTGGCCTCGTGGCACGATCGGACCTCTGCCGTATACTTGTGTTTTTCCCCGTGTTTACTTGGAAAGATGAATACATGATTTGTTCTAATCTTTGTTTGTGGAATAAGTGTCTTTTCGTTCCCGCTAATGATAAAGTACCCACCGGGATCAACCTTGCATTCGTGTTTTTTCGCATCTGCCGACAGATCGTTTTCGGAAACATCGGCAAGATAGCAGAGTTTGGACCGTACCATGACTGGAATTTGTGCAATGATGACATTACGGAATACTTTACGGTTAATTAGAGTTGGTGGAGATACAGTATGATTAATGCGATCGTGGATAACGTCAACAACTACGGTAGATGAATACGTAAGACCACGAAGTCTTGCAATATGTGGAGTGATTGGTTTATAAAACCCATCCGACTCTTGGATTGCCGGTCGATTCACACTTGGGTTGGTAAAGTGCACATGATGAGATACTTTTCCGCTCGAGTGCATGTATGATATATCACTTCCTTCACTAATAATATAAGGGAGTTGGTTTTCGATGAAGTGGTCATATGATTCAATCTGATGAGCTACTGGAGATACACTGTTGATATAATCTCCGATAACAGACCATGTGGCATCTTCTATGTTGCTAAACATATACTTTGCCGTGTTCTTATTTATGGTGTACAGATATGGAATCTGACAACGAATACGTTTCAAGTAAACTGAATACTCTATCCCATACAATATTATGCATATGTCTAAGCAACAAAAAGTAAATGCATTCGATAAACTTATGAGAGCGTCACGTCAACTAAATGATGTATATCATGTTGAATTGTATGATGATGGTGTATTGAGATACACCGACACTCCACCGGAGTCGAGGTGGTCCTCTGCTCCATTTAACAGTTGCATACGACGTGGTTCTAGAAAGTATACGACCAAGATTCAACTACATGATAAACGGACAAGTGCACGTGTAACATATCATCCAAAATTCAGGTTGCAAAAAATACCAGTACATCATTTAAAGTCGGCCCTTCAGAAAAATGTACGTACTGGTAATGTAATTGGTGCATTAAATATTGCGTGGACATGTACATGCAATCCAGATGGTTTGCGGGATCTGTTACGGCGTCTTCCAATTATTGCAATTGAAGATGCAATCGTACCATTCAACTTTAATTTAATCACGTGGTTAATGCTTGCGTCACATTCTCATTCATATGAATTCACTAATCATGACATTCAACAAATCATTAAATTCGTATACTACATCGCCACTGTAATGTATCGTGATCCTATGTTTGACATTGTCGAAGATGCACCAGTATTTAATATTGCAAATACCCCACTTGCAAATTCTATAATTTTGCGCGAATCATTCGGTGGGATGAAGGGAGACATTGAAATGTTAAAATGTGCCGCAAAAAAATGGCAGTGTCGGTATGATGATAAGATTGCATTGGTTTCATACAACACAGTCTTTGGGTTTATGAAACCAGGTAAGTATGTTCATGAACGCATGATAAACGAAACGGACATTCCATTGTCTGCAGTCGACTTTCATTGTGACAGTCGAATTATTGAAAATATCCCAAGAGACGAGACATCTTATACAAAAGAAATACAAAAGAAAGCAATGTGGGATTGTTCTTCGTCATTAAATCTAAAAACCGATTGGATAAACGGCAAGTTTCTGCATACAGGTGATGATACTATGTATGCTCAAAAACAACTTGCGAAACTATCATGCAAAAAATATGAGCCTGAAACGGAGATTGAACGCGTGTGGGCCAGTATACATAATCACGTGCGCGGGAGTGCTGCGTTTATTATTCAGCGAATTATTCGCGGAATAAAAGCATCTGAATGTGTATGATTAGAGATGGGTATGTTTTAAATATTCTTTTTTGTGTTCCATTTAGATAAGTCGGATAATTGTTTTTATAATATTTACATTCTATATAACCAAATGTTTGTGGATCGGGACTGATTGTAATACCGAGTTGCGACACTGATACATTATTAGGTATTTCTATTTTGTGTGTGTATTTCTTAAGTTTATCTGGTATAATTAATTCGGGTAATATCGTATTTTTTATTGTATGTAATAGTTTTAATAAGAATCGTTCTGCGCGCATACAATCCCATACATCCACGGTAGTAAACATATATAACTGGCCCAAACCACGCCCCACACCCTTACTATATTGTAATTAAAATACGCGGACATTGTTTGAAAATTGTGCAAGTGTAATCGATCCGTTATTATAGAGTTCCTTACTTTTCATAAGTGATTGACGAGTATTTTCATATAGCATGATTGCATCGTCGTTAAATGGTTCATTCACCAATAGTGTAAGTTTACTAATTTTATTATCGACGACATCAAAGAGTCGACGTTCAAGTTCCTCCTTGATAACGGAAGCAATGATATTGTCATTGGATGTTTTTGTTAGTTCTGTGTACAGCTCCATTAGCTCATTAAATGACTTTGTATAAAATTGTACTTTATCGGTTGGTACCATTGGTGACACTGGCATTCGGTAAAGTGGAATTGGAACCCGATCGAGATCGTCCATGGATTTTTGAGATTTCACCAAAACATATTCATTAAGCATCGTCCGGTTTATTTCTTTGCTCAAGATAAATTTGGTAAGGTGATTTTTCGGGGGTAGGTTCTACTATAAGCTGTAATTTATCACGTGGGCGTTTAATGCCCTTAACGCTACCGATTGGCATATGATATGAAGATGTCTGTTCCATAAGTGTGCGTTCTTCAATTACCGTATATGAGTTGATAAATGGGGGCTGCATTACTGCAACATTTACCTTGTTGTTTCTAAATGTTTCAATTGACATATTTCCCCCAAATAGTACAAGTGCTTCCTTTGGTGGTGCAGTTGGGATGCATTCTTTAATGCCATAAACTTCGGATGCCATTTTTAAAAACAGAGTAAGCGCATGTGGTGAACTTGCCTCTCTGTCGAGAACGTATGTTTTTGCACACGACAGACTGCAGAAATTTCCATGTACGATAAATTGTCTGGAATAACTGTCGTATTTTTTGGGGATTGGAATTGGTGCAGTTTTGAATTGATGACAACAGTGATAACAAGCAATCTTGGTTGGGCGATTCCACTCTTTTCGTCCGTTTAGTTCATGTGAGTGAAATACATGTGAATCATTTACAATTTGGGTAATTGCAGATCCGCATTTTAATTCAGAGTATCTAGGGTCATTTTCATCTGAAAATCCAGTGACTGCGCGTCCAAATACGGACTTTCTAATAATTGTATCCTCCGGGAGGGGGATCTTGGATGTCTGACGTGGTGGGGGATCCATGATATATCCTTTAATATACACAGTTACATTATATTAATCTGATCACTTATCATTATACTTAAGACCCCTCCATTTTCCATCAATCATCTTAAGCCGTTTCAGGGAATATTCATCAATATTCTCTGACCCGGCATCTTCCCCCGAAAACGTTCTAACGTTTTTACCAGTCCCTCTATATTTGTCCGACCTAACATATGCCCCTAACTGTCTAACAATATACCCGTGCATCCCGAAGAATAAAAATAACGCCTCTATCTGCGATGAATATTTGTGTGTCGGGATATACTTGTTGATCATATATGCCATAATGACAAGTTTTTGGTATTCGTAACACATCTTCGGGATGGTATCACCTTTTAATTTTGGAGTGGGGGTTTGTCCTTGGGGTGATCCCGTTGGTGATATGATTGCAGCCTGTGTATGAATTGATCTAGTTAGAATTTCTGGCAAATAATCATCATATAACGATGGTAACTTATTAGTTTTTGCGATGGTACGTCCAAGAGATTCTGCAGTATAATGCTGTGTACCTAAATATGTAATTGCTTGCCAGTTTTGCGGTTCACGCGTTGGTTTGTTGAGTGCATGATCTGCATTGGCAGTGAACATCGAATATGTTCGAGTGAATTTGTCAACGATTACCGTGATACTATCTTCCGTATCAAATGATACGCATGATATATCTAACATTGCAAGTTGTAAAATGATAGTTGGTAATTTACTTGGTGTTTCCAGGATTAGATCAGTTGCCATATCTCCGTTGAATGGATAGTATGGATCACATTCTTCTTTTAATGACAGAGATGCTGTATTTTCGACATACTTTTCTAGCCTTGCTTGTTTAGTTGGGCATGAAATATCAAGTACAAGTAAAGAAATTGCCACATGTGATGTACTTGCCTGTAGATATAGACGAATGTGACTGCCAAGACCTCCGATTTTTTTACTATCGTCAAATACGATATGGTTTGTATTTAGTGTTGGTAATATGTCTGTAGTAACACATGATGTGCATGCGTCATATGATTTTCGTTGTAACAGATCACCATTTGGATACATGTGATTTTTAAACAAGATACATTGACCATGCGTTGGACAACTGACCCATTTAATGGTCTCGTGCGCAGATAATGCAGTACGATACATATGAATAATCAATCAATGTTTCTGGGAGTAATAAAAAGTGTAATGAACGATTTCTCACTAATCGGATAATCTAAACGAATGGGCATTTCATTTGCCATACTTAAGCGAATATCAATCGCCTGAAGAGGGCGAAGAAAATCTTTAATATACTTTACTCCAAACGTATTTCTTACGAGTGGATTAAATGAATGTCCAACCGGTTGATCTTTCATGGCAAGCGTGTTGTCGACGGAGAATTCGTTTGCTTGTTCTTCGGTTGTGTGTTCGGTATAATATACTTTCTCGCACTTGATTGACCCATCTGTACTGAGGGTTAGTTTATTCGATACATTATACTGATCCTTCACGGATCTATATACTCCAATCGTGAGTGTGTCCGCTCCAAATGTACCAGAGTTGACAATAAACTCTCGCACTTCAGTCAATGAAATATTCATAGAGCATGGATAATCAAACTCGGTGTCTAGTTCATCTTGGATTGGTGCGTCAATTGCGTCAATGATGAATTTTTGTGTAATTGATGAATTTTCCTGCTCATATTGATGAATAATAAGCTGCTGTGTGCCACTTGATTGGGGATACTCGAAGACTAGGATATTCTGTTCTTTGATGCACTTTAGAACACTGACAAGTAGCTTGGCTGGCACGCATACCTGAACAGATGACCCTACGTCGAGATTATCTATAGTCGCTTCGAAATCGGCATAGATAACACAAACCTGATTCGAATCAAGTGTACAAATACGGATACCTGTAAAATCGTCTTCATTAACAATCTTAAACATGAGATCAGTAACGAGTGAAGAAACTGCTTCAAATACATTAACGGTTCCAGAAATCCCTTCAAATGTAACTGTAATTGATTGATTAGACATATAGATAACTGTATCAACTAATTTATGTGGTATATGTAAATGCAGCAATCAGAACTCGAACATTACGAGTCATCTGATGATGAGACGTCATCTTATAACTTAGTAGAAACCAATAAGTTATTTATGATGGAACTGTATAAATATTTATGGGAACTTAAGATTGTATGCATGGCAATCTGCCCGGAAAAGACAATGATGGAATTAGCTAACATTGCAAAGTTTGATAAAAAATATAGATACACCACGCGCAATCGGGGTAAACATATGGTATTTAAGTATTTAAATATTAACGAGTTGGATTGTATTCCAAAGATTTCGAGTAAAACCATAAAAGATGGAAATGGTTGCATCGAACTTCAAAATGGTGATTATTTATGTGACGAAAATCGACTTCATAGATCATCATATTTACTAAACACTAATTCGCTCACACGTGAGTTATCCAGAAAACTAAAGAGCATGCGTGCATTTGTGTCTCGGATACAAGACAAGATGCATGACGCATTTTCATATACGATTGAACTATATACTACAATACAAAAGGAGTTACAGACATTATATGACATTAGAATATTGCTAAATAGCTTGGCATATGTGGTAAATGGTAAAAAACTTGCAATTGGTAATGTAAAAGCAAAGGATAAACTATGGGAATTGGAAAACTCGGTATTTCCAGTTCATATGGACAAGACGTATATGTTAAAATATAAGTTTGCGCAGTATGTTTATAAAATGAAAACACCAGATGATTATTCAATATTAATATCATTCCCACCAGAATACAGCACAATCTCTAGTATTTCCGAAATTGATGAAAAAAAGATTGTCGATGTAAATGGATATGCATATTATGGAAATATGCCAATATTATTTATAAAACGTTCGTTGCATACTGTCCTCACTGAAAGTATTTCTAAATACCAAAAAGCGATTCATGAAGTTGCATATGGATCACATCAAGATACAGCCCGCATGGTACGACTCCCCAAACGAAATACAACACTGACATTTGAAGTATTAAATTAACGCTTAAACGCCCCAACAATATCACCGGCGAGATGAACACCTCCGGTCACGGCCGCAATTTCTTTATTTTTTAGTACAAAGTAGGTGTATCCCCATGTACCGAATAATCCAAGGAATCCAATGATTACACCAGCAAGTGCAAGTGTTCCTGGATTAATGTGATACTTTAGAGTGGCATCCCCTGGATTTTTTGGATCATAGTATAGTGTTACGTTCGAACCATTTGCATATTTTGTGCCAGATGAAATGGTATCATTATATGTAAATGTGTCGCTACCTACAGTATATTCAGCACTAACCATACACGTATAGACAGTACGTGTGTTGCCATCTTTGGTTTCTGTTGTTTGTGTACATCCCTCTGTCATTGCTAATGTAACGTTTGTACTTGCCGAATATTTCGTAGTTTTACCGAGATATTTAAACCCGAATACAATCAGAAGAAGGAAAATTACAGTACCAACTATTGCCCCCATGACAGCCTTAAATTTTCCATATGCGGCAAGTCCAGAATACCCGGCCTCTTTCCAATCAGTCATTTCTATATTATACTATGAATAAAAAATTTATATGACACTGATTATTTTAAGAAGTATAATGAAAGAATGGCAAAATCTTCTGGACCTTGGTATGCCAACCTAAAGACCAACCAAATTGTTGCACTTGTTTCAGCCGGTATTGTAGTTACACTGATAGTTCTACAAGTATTTGGTTTTGATCTATGGTCCCGTTTTGGAAAAAGTGATAATTTTATCCCGTCGTTTATTGATGGTGGCGGCGATACTGACCCAGCATCTCTACTTAATGTAGATGAAGAGTTAGTTGGAAATTTATCTGAATCAATTGTAGCAGAACAGCCAGTTTCTTATATGTCACCAGAAAAAATTACACACGGTGATATGTTGCTTGGTATTCTATCCGAAGGTTATGTCATGGCAGCGGAAGAAATTGCATCATCTCGTCTCGAAACAATGATGAATCGCGTCATGGTTTCTGGCACGGCATTGCCGCCTGGTCAATTTGTAAACACACTTGATGATAAATTAGCATATGCTATTATGAAGGATTTGGGAGGTGAAGCAAGTGAGGATGCAACAAAAGCGGCGGTGAAAAAAGCCGCGAAGATTCTCGGAGATCCTAAACTAATATCGGAATTACCAGCTGATTCTGTTCTTAAACAATATCTCGTATCAGAAGCAGGTGGGGAAGTCTCTGAAAAAGCATTTAAACGTATTGGTAAAAACACACAAAAGATGCTTCTTGAATTTGGTGGAATGAAAAGTACGAGTTTAACTGGTGCAATTGGAAATTTGGCATGGGATGCTGGAAAAACAATTGCCGTCATGATTGCCCAGCGCAAATTGGTGGGTTTTGCTCAGAAAAAAGCATTTCTGATTGCCCAGAAAAAAGCAATGATGGCTGCTGGTAAACGACTGATTTCTATGCTTGCGAAAAAACAATTTATGATGGCAGCTAAATTTATGATGTCTATGGCGATGGGGCCAATTGGGTGGGCACTTGAAGCAATTGGGCTTATCGGTACACTCATTGATTTGTGGGATCCAAATAACGAAAACGATCGACTTGATCCAAAAGATTATAATGATGAAGTTGAGTATCTTGAATGTCGAGCAGCACTTGTTGCGAAAACAAATGGAAGACCATGGCCTCCAGTCGCACAGGTACAAAAGTTTTTCCCAGAGGAATATGAACAAGCATATGATGATGTTTACTTTACGTATCAACAGCGTGCAGTTGCACATATTCTAGATAACCCCGATCAAGACGTTGGACTAACTGCCATTGTGATGCAGATGACATTCGGTATTCCTGATCGCGTGCTTGAAGAGCAGATATTGAAAAAAGTTGAAGAGATTGACGTACCAGAATTGGAACATCAACACGCAAAATTCTCTGCTCTAATTTTAGAAATGATGCGCCAGTCTCCACAGTATCGCGACGCAACAATGTATGGTCATCTAGTACGTCACATTACTGAAAATTCTAATCGAGATTTTGAAAACGCAAAGGCTGCGCCATTCTGGTATTTTGCAATGAGTATCCCAACTGCTGCATATACAGGTGCAATAAGTACGGAAGACATCCCTGCCGCAAAACGTGGCATTACATATTCAAACCTTACGATATATGATATAAAGGTAACTCCCGAACGCGAAGAGTTTGGGCGAAAATGTATCGATGTATATAGGGCAAAGGTACCATACGCAGAAGAGCGTGTTCGTGCATATGAAATAAAAGAAGAAGATATTATGGATGATTTGGAAACTGCATTAATACCAGAAATGCCTGATATTGATGAAGTGAAGGAGCGCACTGCAGAATACTTTCGTTATAAACGAAAAGGAATCGGAGACAATATGATCTCGCAGATGATTACAAAAAAGATGGGACCTCCAACTGAAATGAGTAAAAAGAAGTTTGGGTTTCGTGACGAGGGAAATGTTACTGGTGGTCGTGCAAAAAATGGCGCACATTCTAACTGGTTGGCAATGTGCTGTTTTCAGCAATTTCTACTTCAACTTGCACAGCACCCTGGGGTGAATGTAAATCTAGGGGATGCGGCCGCAGCATATAATGAGGGAGAGACTTCAGTGAAATTATTTGGTGTGTTTAAATGGAAGGAGAAATACTATAGAGCATTTGCACCTCGTCCATGGCATGAACCAAGATTTGTATCATTAGATCTTCGTTATTGCAATCAAACCGAGACTTCAATCTTTTTAAACAAGGCAGCCGCGCGACGGTGGAATGAAGTGTTTGAACATCAACGCACTGCTGGAAATGTACTGTATCAGTTCCGTGGCATCCCACCTGATCGTGTCCCAAATGCACCGGTTGCGATATGGTCACGTAATTATCCAGATGTATCCGTTGGGAATGAAGTATTAGATGATGAACACCCAACTCCGCTGAAAACCCGTATTATAAAGAATTTGACGAATTTCGAGCGTGTTTATAAACAAGACGGACGGATTTATTTTAAAAAATGGATAGACGCCCGTGTTGTTAAGATAATGAGTGAGTCTGACTACAACAAAATTACAAATAACTTAAAAGACAAATCCAAGGGCTGGGGCGAATTTCTACAAACTGAATCGTTTGATCCAACTCCAGTGGAGTATGAGACAGCAGCGGATACATTAGAAGCAAAGAAATTTTATAAAATAAAGTTAGCTGGCAAACAATATATATTTTATAATGGAAATACAACAGGTGTTAATCCATGGCTAAAGAAGGTTGAAGCTGTAATAAAAAAGAAATCAGATGTAAAAGAATTTCCGGCAATTTCCGGCATAAAATCATACATAAAAGGAGAATTTAAACACCACCTAAAGAATAGACCAAATGGTACGCTTCTTAAAGATGACGATGAAGGTATGTTTGATGCTGAAGTTGAAATTAATGAAAAGACATACCATGACCTTGTGTGGGTAAATATAATTGGTCCACCTGATCCAAAAGTTTATAAAAACCCAGATGGCACGCCGCGAGATATTCCCCATATAAAAGTGGGTAAATATACAAATGATTTACGAGTTGGAATATATAAACTGTCTGTGACTTCATATGATCAGAAGAATTATGGAGAAGAAGAGATCTGCCATTTTGTAAATTATGATGGAAATGTAAATCCAAAGTGGGAACCCGTTGCACATGAAGGAACAATTTCAGAACCTAGAATGTTTTTCCTTGGTATCAATCGATTATATCAATGGTGCACAAAGGGTATGGAGAATGACGATAGTATGATGTTGCACGCAAAAGATGGACATGGTAGAATGGATACATATGACGACGCTCATATTTCGAAACATTATAAAAATAGAAATCAAGATAGAATGATATATGAAGTATATCGTGTTCAGACAAAGTCTGGTGTACCCCATGCAATTATGAATCGCGGCAGTAAGCCATATATTGGATTTAACGATTGGTATGAAGAAAGTTCATTTACGGATGCAAATTATGTACGTCACGCATGGCAAACATTTCACGAGGACACTCGACGCTGTTTTGTCAAAAACGAAGACGCTGCAAAACATTTTTGCAAGAAATATAAAGGCGAAAACTGGGTGCGGAAGAATACACAAACGGATCCACGTGATGGACATAGTATGTACCAGGGGGAATGTAGACTTCCGCGATGGTCGCTTCTATTTAGTTTTATATTAGGAGAGAATCTTATACGCATGGCAAATCGTGTATAAGTTAAAATCATATTTTTTGTACATAATTATTTAACAGTTATTGATATGTCTTTGTCAAAATGTGAGCAAAAAGATGGTGTATATGAATACAAAAAGAGAAAGCGTTGTGAGTTTATGGTGCAGATAAAAGATGAACTCGCGAGTATATATGCATATTGCCTTCCTAATGGTGAATCATGTGTAAATAATACTGACAATGTTATGTATGATCCGAATATACATGGAAAAGTTGTATATGTAGGACAAACAATTCAATCGATTAAAACACGTGATCGTCAACATATTAATAAATCTTCTACAAAATTTGATAAGGTATATACAACATATGGACAATACGTATTGGTATTAATGAACCAAAAGAAATTTATACCATCTAATCGTAATTCAGATACATATATTAGTGCGATATCGGAATGGTTGGACTACAATGAAAAATATTATATTGAAAAATTCGATACATATAGAAACGGTATGAATTCTACAAAGGGTGGCCAGGGTCAATTATGGTTAATGATACAGAAAGAATCAATTGCAAAACAAACATATGTACGATTTAAAAATATATACATGTCAATGTTTGAAGAATGTTATGCAAAATATGGAACTGTTAATGTAAAACATCGTTCGACTGAGTATAAAATATTAGGAGAACTAATAAGTAATATCAGACAAGGATATACAACAATTCCACTTGAGTTTAGGGATAAGTTGCATACTATGGGATTGTGTACTGAGTTACATGGTCTATATAAACAAAAATGGTCGAATAATTATATGCCTAAATTTGAAGAGTATTACAATAAGTATGGTCACATAAACATATCTGTGTATGATCCTATTTATGGTACAAATATTGGAAAGTTAGTAAATGGTATACGCAATGGTACTCCGATACCAGAAGAACATGAAGAACAATTATACACATGGGGTTTAGATACGCGAAATCAAAAAATAGTGGAACGTGACAATAGATGGAAAAACGCAATAATGCCTAATTTCAGAGTATTTCACCGAAAATTTAAACATGTCAATGTACCCAAGGATTATAAAGATTTCGGTAATTTAGTAGATCACATAAGATCTGGACATACTACTATTCCATTGCATCACAAACAAGAACTGTTGACTCTCGGTTTCACATTTAGTTCACGTAACCTCGCATATCATATTAGAATGGTACTTGATCGACCGATTGATAATCCATTGACCGATACAGAAATCATGAGTGTTCTGAATACAACCATAGATCACCACAATAAACTTATCGCAATGAGATGCAATAAGACTAGAAAAGAACTAGTAGAACAATTTCTAATGCATATACCATTTGGAACTAAGTCTCTTAAGGGTGGTATAGATCGGTTACTGAAAGATATAAAATGTTAGTTGTTGAATTAATCTATACAATTTATAAACAAAACTCTTTTTTAATATAAGGACATGGGGAATGTAGACTTCCGCGATGGTCGCTTCTATTTAGTTTTATATTAGGAGAGAATCTTATACGTATGGCAAATCGTGGATAATGTCATGCTGAATTATTTACCCCAACATAGCTGGGTTATTCTTGCTATCCAAATATCTCGATGACACCCCAGGCTGTGTTTGTGAAATTGTATATGGAAGACCTGGTGGCATACCAGACTTCCCCGATGTTACTCCAACTATGTTTCCGATTTTATCCATTTCATTACTTACTTGGGACGGTCGGGTGCCATTGTTTATGAGTGTGTCATGTACCCTTCTCCACAATGATGCATTAGTTCGTTGTAAATCCCAACGTTTTACCATCTCTATGTCTTTGTTGTTTTCATTTGAAGATGTGAATACTGCGTATACTCCGGAAAATGCACTGACTAGTGCAAAGATTCCACCTACCGCCGTAACATTTCCATCACCACGTGTTATGCCATATATTAATAATACTGCCGTTATGCCAATTGATATTGCCACAAGTGCGTATATTCGTAGGCCCATTCTTTGTATGAGAGAAAATTATTCGTATGGCAAATCGTTGGTTGTGTTATAAACAAAATCTTTTTTTAATATAAGGACAAAGGTAAGATATTATACATATGTCTGGTCAAAAGTTGAAGGTATTAACTCAACACGATCACATCTTAACTCGTCCGGGTATGTATGTTGGTGGCGTTGAACCAGTTGAATATAATAAAGAAGTTATGACAATGACCGGACCAAAACATGTAAAGGAAATGATGGTACCTGCTCTATTAAAGATTATCGAAGAACCGCTTGCAAATGCATCTGATGCATCCCAGAATAACCCAGTCGCAAAAAATATCAAGGTTACCACAGATCAGCGGGACAGTTCCATCAAGATTGAGACAAATACCAAGTTTGTAATTGAATATGTCCCCGATGGAAATGATTACTCCGTTGCACTTGCAGTGAGTCGGTTTATGACAGGCACGAATTTCGGCGACGACGATGAATCATTCAAGCTGGGACAGCATGGTCTTGGTATTAAGTTAACCAACGTATTTTCCAAATATTTCGAAGTTGTTGTACATGATCCAAGTACAAAGCAGTCCTATCATGGTATCTGGACAAATAACATGTATACTGTGGAGAAATCGGTGGTTAAGAAATCCTCACACAAAACTCCGTATGTGTCAATTACATTTATTCCAGATCTACCATATTTTGGTCTACGTGGTCCACTAACCGCAGGTCAGTGGGATATTATTCATTCCCAGGTATTTGATCTCGCGGTTACCGCACCGAAGCATACCACCGTTCATCTAAATGGTGAGAAAATCCCATTCAAGGGAATTAAGGGTTATATCCAGGCGGTAATGGGGGATTCTTTGGATAAGATTTGCATGGACAAGGTTGAAGTGAATGGAACGGTTCGACTTGAAGTAGCTGTGACGATTGCAAGAGATCATGCTGAATCGATTGTATATGTAAACGGTGCTCATACTACACGTGGAACAATTCATGATTACATCTTCAAGAACATTGCAAATGCTCTTTCAAAAAAGCATAATATTAATCCCAGCATGTTAAGGGGGTTACTTCTAATTGTCGCCGAGGCATGGATTCCAAATGCTCGTTTCACTTCGCAGGCAAAGGAAGAATTGTATACACCCGTTAGTAAATATGGATTCAAGTGGGATCTAAGTCAATCATTCATCAAATCACTGGCAAAAACTGATCTATATACATCAGTTGTGAATCTACTACATGATAAGGATGATAAAAAAGCACAGAAGGATATGAAGGTTGGAAAAAATAAAATCCCCCAGTTTGCAAAGTATGATCCAGCAACAAAGTTATTCAAGGTGAATGACGCTGAACTTTTAATTACAGAGGGGGACTCTGCAAAACAACTTGCAAATGTGGGAAGAAATGCAGTAAAGCGCCATGCAAATATGGGATTGTATCCACTTCGCGGTAAGCTTATGAATGCTGGAAATAGTAGCTTAAAGGCACTTGCTGCAAACAAGGAGATTTCTGAGCTAATCCAGATTCTTGGAATCACTCCATACAAAAAGTACGATCTTGCGTCTGCTCGTGCTCTTCCATATCGCCATCTTGTGATATTCACCGATCAGGATGTCGATGGTAGTCATATTTCTGGGCTATGTATTCAACTGATTATGACTCTTGTACCAAGTCTACTTGAAGTCTTCCCGGATTATATCAAGCGGTTTGCGACACCTATCTTAAAGATTACAAGCGGTAAGCATGCTGGTAAGACATTTTATACCGATGCAGAGTATCGGGAATACACCGACAAGCACCCAGATTCAAAAAATGCTGCTGTAAAGTACTACAAGGGTCTTGGTACATCTACAGATAAGGATGCAAAGCAATACTTCACTGAATGGTCCAAGAATGTAATCACCATCAACAATACGGGACAGCCATCAACTGAGGCAATGAAACTTGCATTCGACGCCAAGATGTCTGCTGAGCGCAGGGAGTATCTCGCGAATCAATATAACCCTAATGCGAATGTAAACTATTCGGCACAGTCGACTACGATTGAGCGATTTATTTATGATGATCTAATGCATTTCTCAAATTATGATAACATTCGTTCCATTCCAAAGATGCTTGATGGACAAAAGGCGGGACAGCGCAAGGTGGTATTCTATGCACTTAATCATGTCGGTAAGAATGAAGCAAAAGTCGCACAGATGGCAGGTACGGCTGCACAGGTTACACAGTATCATCATGGCGAGGTGTCTCTTGCGAATACAATTATTGGCATGGCCGCAACTTATACTGGTTCCCATAATCTACCACTTCTATATCCGAGTGGTCAGTTTGGATCCCGGCATGCCAAAAACAGCGCCGCTGCCCCTCGTTACATCTTTACTCATATTTCGTCATTCCTTCCTCGTCTAATCAAGTCTGAGGATAATGATGTATTAACATACAACGTGGATGAGAATAAAAAGGTGGAACCTACCGTGTATATTCCAGTAATCCCCATCGTACTTGTAAATGGTGCAAACGGAATCGGTACTGGATGGAAGTGCGATGTGCCGCAATATAACCCACTTGAAGTAATTGATGCATGCAAACGTATGGCAAATGGCGGAGAGCTAAGTACTTCCAAGTGGGTCCCGTGGTATGTCGGCTACAATGGAAAGATGGAAGAAACAACAGATGGGTTTAATTCCATTGGTACATATGAAGTGAGTGGAAATACACTTACTATCACTGAACTACCAATTGGACGCGCAACAGAGGATTGGATTGAGAGTATTCAGCATCTTATCCCAGACAAGATTAAAAATTACGAGAAGAATCTCGGTCCTGATAGTGTTACGATTAAACTAAATCTCACTTCGCCAATTGATGACCCAGTGACTACTCTCAAGCTATCGACAAAACTCCAGACAAACCGAATGTGGTTGTACAATGCCAAGAATACGATTACACACTATGCTGGTCCAACTCAGATTATCCAGGAACATGCACGCGAGCGTCTTAAGTTATATGAAGCATCTCGTATTTCCCAAATTGAAAAAGCATCACACAAGATGGACCTTCTAAATAATAAGATTCGGTACATCATGGAGTTCATCGAAGGTAAAATTAAGATTGGCAAGATGAGTACATCTTCTCTAAATGAATATCTGGCTCAGAATGGGTACTTGCGATCAAATAACTCATTTAGGTACCTGACTGATGATATTTCAACTGGCCAACTTACAACTGATAATGTTGATAAGTTACGAAATCAGATCCGTAATATCACAACCGATATTGATGCCCTTCGTGAAACGACTGCAAATAAAATGTGGATCACTGATCTAAACGCCCTCCGTAAAGAAGTAGATGAGTATATTGTAGAGCGCCTCACTCCATTAGACGAGGATGCACCCAAGCCAAAGAAAGCTAGAAAGTAATCAGATTATGTTTGTATATTATATAAAGTAAATGTCTAATTGGAATTCATTAGAACCCCTCACCAAAAATATAATAAAGACAGCATCCGCTGCTGCTGGTGTATATGGCATTGCATTTGTAGCAAAATCCATTCGCACAAGTGGACACGCTCTCCCAAAGTTTGATGAGGACGTGGATATAGAAATACTTCTGCCAATCATGTATGATTATACAATGGCACATGCACTTCATCGCATTTACGTGGTATTAAAACGTGAAGAAAATTATACCGAGAAGAAGTTTACTCTATTTATAACATGTATTACAAAACTATCTGAATTTATGACAATAACATTAGATGAAGAAGATGTTAAAAAATCAAACAAGATGATTGAACAAGTGGAGGGACTATTTAAAAAACTAGTAAACACATTTAAAGACCCACTTACACTTAGTATTGTGGAACAGGACATGGAACTAATATCTGGAGCAATATCTGCTCACTTACATAATCTTATGATGGATAAGTTTACATGAGTTTTGTTATATTTTTAAATACCGTCTGGTTCAAATGGTGTGTTGTCGCAGTTCTGAATTGGTAGAAATAAGAAATCTTTTTCATATACTTTTTGGTCTGGGTGAGTACATCCCATGCAATAGCCTGCATATTGTCCAGTCGATGCATAACTGTAAAAGTTACAATCCTCTGAATGGTCTACACATAGCTGACGGCATGCCTCAATATTTGGCACATCGAGTACACGATAGTAACGGTCTGTTGGTGTCGGCGTCCCGCATTTGTAATCTTGTACAACTGTGATATACATATCATCGCATGTATATGCGGGTGGTGGAGGAGGCGATGGAATGTCACAGTACTCAATGTTGACCTTGTTAAGTACAAAGTGCCCAGACACTGTAACGTCCTGATCGTTTTTGCAACCCATACACATTGGAATTCCATTCCATGACCCAGTTGACATGTGTGTACACTCGGTTTCCTTGCATTTGGAATAACATTCTGCCATATTCTCCGTCTTTAGTTTGAATAGACGCGTGTGGTCTTGGGCACACTTTGTTTTTGTCTGAACGACTTCCATGCATGGCGGCGGCGGAGACGGCGGAGGAGGAGGTGCAATGCAGTTTTCAAGATTCATCTCGTAAAAGTTGAAGCCATCGTGATATTCGCGATCTTCGACGTTACCACACCCCATGCATACATTCGTATTAATATAATATCCGAATGACATATGCGTGCAATTTGTATTCTTGCACTGTTGGATGCATTCTTCAAATACATTTGTTTCAAGTCTAAAGTAACGCGTGTTGTCCAATGCACATTTAGTATCTGTCATGATTTTATTGTAACAGAATGGTGGTGGTGATGGAGATGCAGATGGAGGTGGTGAAGTTGGTGATGCAGATGGTGGCGGTGGGGACGGCGATGTAGACGGTGGCGGTGGAGTTGGTGATGCAGATGGTGGCGGTGGGGACGGCGATGTAGACGGTGGCGGTGGAGTTGGTGATGCAGATGGTGGCGGTGGGGATGGTGATGTAGATGGTGGTGGTGAAGTTGGCGATGCAGATGGTGGCGGTGAAGTTGGCGATGCAGATGGTGGCGGTGTGGATGGCGATGAAGATAGATCATCATCATCATTTCCATCATCATCATTTCCATCATCATCATTTCCATCATCATCATTTCCATCATCATCATTTCCATCATCATCATTTCCATTTCCGTTACCCTCATCATCATCATTTCCATTTCCGTTACCCTCATCTTCATCGTTGCATGGGTAATGAATGTGATCGGTATCATCTTTTTTAGTACATTCATCGTAATCGTAATCTTTGCAGTTAAGATGCTTAATATCCCAGCAACCATTGCATCCGGTTGGGCATGTGTAATCAATTGCATTATTATTTGGAGGACCGACGAAATTTGTTACGTCACTGCCACCTGTGTACTTTACACTGTTGCATGACTCGGGTGTCATACATGTAACCTTGATGCCCTGCGTAACATCAACTGAGTTGCAACTTGGATCATTGTCTTCATCATCTGTATATGTGCACATCAGGTGACATTTTCCGGGATTTCCGCATTGAAATGTTAGATCTTTGCATGCGTCTTTTCCATAACACTCGAGGATTACGTGATCATGTGGCGCAGTGTATGATATAGTAGCACTGTCACACTTATTGTAGTTGTCTGTAATCATGGTTGAATCATGTTGTGATGTGATGTCATTACTTGCGCATCTGTGAACAATATGAGAATATGATAAAAGTATAGTAAACATATAGATTAGTTTGTTTTAATGTTATGAAAAAAGATGAAACTATTTATGCGTTAATCTTAGTTAAATCGGGAACACCCGCACTATATTTATCAACTAGTGTATATTTTATGAGATCCGGGCCGATGCCGCGAACAATCGTCCAAACCTTGGACCAGCGAATATCGGGATACTTGAATTTAATATCGTTTGCGATGGAACGTAGACCATCCTCACAAACTTGCTGGTAGTTTGTATGGGAAGATAGCCACTGGATAAATGCCAACTCCTCCATAATTTCTTCAATTGGAGCACGAACCGTACCAATCGCCCAGTTATACGTAAGCCGACTGTCGTCACGCACACCTACATTGTAACGAAGTGACATTGTGGAACGAAGTGCATTGGTGTTCATTTGAACACGGTTTGCAACCTCCCAATCAAGATCTAGAATCGCCTGATCGATGGAGAAGCGTCCCATGTTGTTGCTTTATATATATAAATCAAAAATCTGATTATGGTAACAAGTATTGTTATCTATCTATGTACGCAATGAATACTTCTTGTAATTATCAACTGCGTTCCATGTACCCATACATAGTGCAAACGTCCCGGCTAAAACTGGAAAGATGAAAATCAGGTTTGTATATGCAACGATAAGAACAGCTGGATTTGCCGCTTGACATGTTGCCAGATCTATGCTGCACTGTGCATTGTCAAACACCGCTGTGTTTTTGGAATAACAACATATAAAATCTTTGTAGTAGGACACATCAGTATATCCAGATACGCCATCAACTGGGCATCCCACATAACCATATGACAATACACCAGCGACTTTATTGGAACTGTCATATAAACCACCTCCCGAATCACCGTTACATGTTGTCGTATCGAGTGTTGGACTCTTTGTACATACAACCGTACCTATCAATGCGGCATCACATGTATTGTCCGCATAAACACGTTGTTCCGTTGATTGTAGTATCATGGATGACTTTCCATTTGGTGAAGTAAGACCCCATCCAACAGATGTAACATCTTCAGTTTCAGAAACACTTGTTGCAGTAAAATCAGCAAATCCAAATGGTAGTGGAGATGCCAGTTTAATAACTGCAATGTCATTTGTAATAAGACTGCTATCATATGACGCATGTAGATATGCGCTTTCTGCAAACACCGATTTGCCTCCATTCGAGTTCAAGTTTGTTTTACCTCCTGACATAACAATACCAGTAAAATCAATAGCATCAAAACAATGAGCCGCGGAGAGTGCATAATAATCAGAAATTAAGACAGCGCCACAGAAATGCTGATCATTTGCTTGCATTGATAAACTAGATGGATACTCTGAAATATCGGCATCAACGCCATTTATAATATGAGGTACAGGCGTCTGGGAAAATATAAGTGTTATGAATAGAAACATGTTTATATTATAACACATATAATTATACAACAGTTAAATCAAAAGCTCTTCCAACTTCCATTTCATGCTGAAAGAGTGACACACACTTTCCAATAATGGAATCGGCTAGATAATTACTGGACATGTCTTCTAAATACGTATTATTTGTGAGTTCAAGCTCAATTTCAAATCGTGTATCTTTACTATGACGATGTAATTCTTTCGCGTTGCGTTCAGATGTTCCTTGCCATACTTGTGTAAAATCAAACGAAAATGTGTTCTCATACCCCTTGGAATCGATGGAGTAACTCTTTCGTTGGCGATACCGAACCATGCCTCCTGTTGTTACTGTACCTTTATTCGGTAGTGGTTTTTCGGTGTACACACAGAAACGCAGTGCAATCCCCTCTGGGTGATTGCTGGAAAGTATAATTGAACCAACTGGTTTCTTTTCAACGAGTTCGATATTTTTAACCGACCCTGGTGTATCTTTCGTAATGATACACCTTTCGTGTTTCCCTGTAAAATGCGCAATACTCGTAGTCCAGTTACCTGTAGTTGTTAAATTAGATTGCTGAAACCAGTCCATCATCATATTATATCTACCGCGAGGTACTCCTGCTTTAAATGTACCATTTTCAATCGATCCAATTCTAACTTCAATTTCTACTGGTATATCTTGCTTATGTAGTTTCTTCGCTTCATCGAGTAAAGCAGTAACCTTTTTAATATACATATGATTAACTTGTCCGTGTATACTTTATATAAAAAGTGAAACTGTTAACGTCTGATATGACCTCGGGTATCATTCGTATTAACAAAGACTTATAATATATGGTAACACCCATAAAATGTTATATAAATCTGACAGGTGTCAGATTGCTTTTTTCTGTTGTATATAGAAACAAGAAGCTTATACACCCAATACTATAGATATGTCTATGCCAGTTAAGGAAACCGTTCGCAAGCCATCTACCGAGGAGACCAAGCGTTCCAAGAAGGAGGAGGACGAGTACATGTCCGATGCGTCTACCGAGACATCCGAGTCTGAGGCCGAGTCTGATTACTCCGACTCTGATGAGGACGAGGAGGTTCTATTTGATTTCTCCCTTTCTCTAAACAAGGGCCGTCGTATCCTTCGCAAGGGCGACTGTGTCAACCACTTTGCAATTGATGTCCTCTGCGAGGCCGCCAAGCTCGGTTGCGAGCTCCATAAGAAGGAGAACAGCATTCGTGTACGCGGGGCAACCATGACTCTCAAGTTCGCGTGTGAGGGCGATGACGGCCGTGAGCTCATCGATGAAGCATTCGAGGACATTACCGGCGAGAATGAGGCATCGGATGAGGCCAAGCTTCTCGCGTTTATGCTAGCGTATGCCCCACCGGCCGATGACGACGATGCCAAGAAGAAGCGGGATGATTAAAGCCATGTCTTTATAAAAGATACGGCCCCATCCTCTTCCACCGAATCCACTGGTGTTGTTAATTCCCCTGCGATAAATTCGCATTTATTCCCAATAAAGTTGAATCCCCCACATTGTTTGTTAGTAATACATGTGTCTGCACAATAATCAATCGAGTCTTCTATATTATCTGTACCTGTAATTTTAATATTATCGAATTTACCAGCTGCTTTAATTTTTTTCCCGATATGTGGTCCCGTATATTTATGCGCAATCTCATCCTCTAATTGAACCTTATCCGGGTCAATCTCTCCGCTCCAATTGCGCGTAGCCAATCCTATAATAATAAATATACCGAGTATGATTGCAGTTTTTGTTATACGACTTGCCTGGTATATGTATTCAAACCCGTACATCACTTTATTTATATACATACAAAAACATGTCAACTAATTCATATGTATCACAAATAATCGTATTGACAGATGCCATTATAACAGATTGTACACCATTCACTTCCGGTGGTCATTCTAGTATTTACACCGGCAAGGTCAATATGAAAGGGAGTATGACACAAAACGTTATTGTAAAGTATTTGACGAATGATTTCTACACAGAGGGGGAAAATGAAGTACGTTTTGCAAGAGAACAATTTCGGCACCCAAATATCACTGAAATTATTGCAGCAGAGACAACCCCCATTGGTACGTATATTTGTATGCCCATTTACGCACGTAGCATGGCGGATGTAATATACAGCACTGATCCAATTAATGACCGGTTGCGGTTGATGTCTGAACTGATTGCTGCATTATCGCATTTGCATAACAACAGTTTTGTTCACCGAGACATTAAACCAGAGAACATTATGCTTACTTCTCAACGAAAGGTTGTCCTTATTGACTTTTCCCTATCGGGTTTAATCCAACCGGGAGAGGTTGAAGAATTTGCCCCACATGCAGAATGGTATCGTGGCCCTGAATATTACTTTCATGAACAAAATGACCCAATGAAGGCAGATATATGGGCACTTGGTATGACTCTTATCGAGTTTGATACCCGAAAGCCAATTTTATCACATGCACCCAACCGTACATACTGTACATATCTAAGTAAGCTTGTCTATCCGGTTCCGTTAAATGATACAAGTGGCAGAGATCATTTTATTTATCAGAGATTGGTTAATGGGAATGGAACACTTCCATTTAAGGAGATGAATAATCTGTTGTGTATTAATCCAAAATTAAGAACTTGTTAATTATAATACAATATACAATATACAAACACTTTACTGTTTCTTACTAATACGCTTCTTCTTTGGCTTTGGTGTGTCTGGCTCGGCAACTGGCTCGGCAACTGGCTCGGCAACTGGCTCGGCAACTGGCTCGGCAACTGGCTCAGCGACTGGCTCGGCAACTGGCTCAACGACTGGCTCAGTTACCTTGGGCTTGCGAGTGTACTTGCGTTTTGGCTTTGGTGGGGGTGCATCGACAATGGGTGCATCAGCAACTTGCTGAGTGTCATCGACTGGGGTATCGGTAGTCTCCATTGCCATCTTGGCATTGTGCTCCTCGAGCTCCTTTGCGGCCTCTGCCTTTGCAAGAACAACAAGTTCGGCGGCCTTTGCGTCCCATGGCGCGCGCTGCTCTGGTGTATGCGCCTTCCACTTGGAAGAAGTGCGACGAACAATGTTGGCAAATGTAATTTCGGCGCCCTCGGAGTTAAGCTCCGCAATGGTATTGTTGCGCTCGTTAACATAATATAGGATGTAAGACGTGGTAGTCTTCTTGACCTTTCCTGGTGGGCGCTCCTTCTTGACCTTCTTTGCCTTCTTTGGTTCCTGTACTGGAACCGGGGTTGGGTTGGCGGCGTTCCACTTGGCGACCTCTTCGTTGTATAGAGCAATCTTCTCAGCCGCTGGGGCATTCCAGAACTGGCGAGTTTCATCGTTCATCTCACGCCACTCTACCTTGGCAAGTCGAGCCACATGTGTAACGAGAGAGCCCTGGATATTCTGATCCTTGCACTGAGTATTGAATCGATCGCGATTCTCGTTCATGAATCGAATGAATCCGGAAACTGGGCGCTTTGGCTGACCATCCTGACGAATACGCTTGACCATGATTATATGATATGAGCTATCTAAGACTATTCTACTATATGATTTATACATGTTAAATCTGATTCCTGTCACATTGTTATAGACATTTGAATTATTACATATACCAAAATGGAGTACTAAATGTTGTCAGATTGTAAAACTGTAATATACCACATAGACATGCGGTATAACGACATCATATACACAGGCGGTGAAATCCTTCACCTGTCATCATACCCAGTCCCAAATGATCACGGTAAGCTGGTAATTGACGAAGACAAGAAAACATTTTTGCAACATAGATTAACCCAACTAACTGGTTCTACTTCAAAAAATGGATTCCCGATTGCACAACCAGAAAGTTTTAAACGTTCTGTTATACCAACAATCATGAATGGTAAATTTTGTGCGTCGCTGAAAACCGACGGAGTTCGAGCAATGCTTCTCCTTACAAAATACAACAATGAGTTTGTCGCTGTATTAATCGATAGGAAACTGACGATTCGTGAAGTGGAAGTATGGGCGCCTGAGAAATACTTCAATGACACATTGTTTGATGGAGAAATCGTTACAGAACGCTCGGATAATGTCCCACGGCGTGATGTATTTCTTGCATTTGATATGTATGTAGACAAGGGTGTCTCTTTACTTCTTGAAGATTATACTACCCGCATTACTGCCATGAATAATAGTATATTGGACGATGATGTCGATGCGATGGATGTAGAAGGTGCGATTCAGGAAATGAATAAAGTTTACATCCCACCTGCTATCGGTATAAGTATTCGGGCCAAGATGATAAAAAAAGCAGAAGATACAATATTACTATGGAATACACGAATGCAAGTGCCACATTTGAATGACGGTATTATATTTACACCAGATACCACAGTTGTGACATCAAGGGTATATAAATGGAAGCCACTCAATACGATTGATGTTTTTGTATATAAAGGAGACCGAACGCCATATATCATGCACTATCGTGCACTAACGCCATCCGTAAATATCACGCTCAACAACAAGGTGTTTGAACTATATGAAGTACGAAACAATGTTATACTTGATACGTACTTTTCTAGGTTTCCAGCGGAAAACTCAGTCATTGTAGAATGTGGTGTAGATATTGATACGCATACTCAACGTGTATCATTTGCACCAATTAAAACACGAGAAGATAAGACTGCCCCAAATGCACTATATGTAGTAAAGGAAACAATTAATAATGTATTAGAAAATGTAGAAATACGTGAGTTTAGGAAGAAATAGTGTTATAAATTTTTTAACTTTGAATATATAAAGATCATGCCTGATTATGTATTAAACGGCGAAATTACATTTCCATCCGGCAGACCCCTGTTTAGAAATGGAACTGTTATAATGATAATGCCGCGCGGTGTTGCATCTGTATATGATGAAGCCAGAACATTTGCACCATTTATTGGAAAAGGGGCGATGGGATGTTGTCCGGATTTAACCACTTCTCAGTGTAAACGCATGATTGATAACAATGAAGCTTGTCCCATAAAACGTAAACTCGATGAAAAGTGTGGTGATCCGGATAATCCAAACTGTTGGGTTGTTCAGAGTATTACACCTTCTATATCCGAACACGTAGAAGCAAGTAAAGCTATCAGGGATCGATGTCTCGGAACTGCAACGAATGCCATAATGTGTACCGAACTAATGGATCCACCTGGCAATATTGGTGATATAATTGATCTGATGCAACATGTTCGAGAGGCACCAATTCCATTAAAGTTTATGAATATTGGCGAAAAGCCGGGTGCTACTGTATGTTATCGTAGATCACACTCTTATTATTACAGAAAGTATTTATACAGTAACACTCCAAAAACAACACCAGCCGTATCCGCTGCGATGGATGAGGGGTTTTATATTGGAAAGGCAATGGGTAAGGTTAATAATGCCGGTCCAGCTTCACCGACTAATCCAATAATTGTCCAGGATTCTATAAGTGGAGAAGCAGTGGAAGTTAATCCGCTTGCTTGCTATGTACTGGATAGCTGGGACTCTCCGGTTGTTGGTTGTTGGGGTGATTTGTGTTTACAATTGGGGAGTCGAGTGATGGATAAACGCGATAGATGTCCATGTATTATAATTGCATTTAATGGACGTGCCGGGAATGATCTCCGTAAGGTAGCAAAATCTTCTGTGACATCTATCACTCTACTCACTGACTTGGAACAGGTTCGAGTAGTCACGGCAAACGAAATCGCATTGATCCCTGGTCTATCTGTAAACTCATTTTTAAATACACGAACAACTGCATATCGCTATAATAAAGATGATATAAAACATAGATATGCGTATTACTATGGTATATCAAATGATTACGTTCAACACATTGACCCCATGATGATTATACACAATGCAGGTGCCGGAGCAGATTGGCAACGAGTAATGGAAGTATATATTGATCCGACCATACCTCACAATACAGCAGACACTGCTAGAAATCTATTAAAATGGGATATGCATACGTATTTAGGGATTAAAAACGATAAACACGATTCTACAAACTTTTACTCTACTGAAAGTGCACGTACCGCAAAATTTGAGCAAGTATCATATATAATGGGCAATCAATATATACTAAGATGGAGTGGCGATTATTTAGAAATAAAAAAGGGGGAGGGGACTGGTGCTAAACCATCGGTTGATGCGCAAAATCAAATAAATATGGCAGCTGCACTTGAAACAAATAGTTTAAAAAATGATTGTGAACAATCTCTTGGCGTGACACCGGATGATAATACTGAAAATCGATGTAAATCTATCGCAGTTGATCATATCTACGGAAAGATACCAACTGCCACCGTAACAACACGTCAAATATTAGAATCATGTAATAGTGACGGTCAACTCATGTCACGTACATGCATGGAAGCCGCTCGTTTAAGTTCACGTGAAGATGTAGAAGCGTTACTTGGGCCTGCATTTACGAAATATTGTACACAGATACACCCAGAAGATAGTAGATGCGTAGAAGGATCTGCGTTCACATTTGTAAACACAGAGCAAGCAACTTCGGCAGATTTTAAAGCTGCGTATTATCACGAGTATCTGTGGCCCATTGTAATGGTTGTGGTATGTGCCACTATATATTGCATTCAAAAAACAACAACAACAACTGGTAAAGATAGAAATTTTTACTTTCAAGTACTTGCATGTCTCGGTATCGGATCTCTTCTATCACATATGCTATTACCAACATATACTGCAGATGCAATTTCTGGGTTTAAACGAAATGCTTTTATCAGTTAATAACGTACAAATTTTACCGATTGTAAAAACACCAACATATACGCAGTGGGTATAGACATTGGTTCGATTTCCGGTGGCGCGATAGATAGGATTGCATATTCTGATAGATATATATTCATGCGAGGTATGACATAGAAATTAATACAGTGTCTATATACTAAGGGACATGCGATATTCCATAATATTATACTAAACATATATATATGTGATATGTCATGACGTTGAGGTTGTATTTCCATTTACTTTTTCTTCGGATAATATATTTGTTCAAAATACTTAATCTTTTTTAGATTTTGAAGTCTACAGTAATTTGAACAGTGAGGAATACTAAATGCATAATACGTCGACTGTGTACTTACTATTTTAGCATTGCATAGATCACAGTGTGCCCAAATACATATTTTTTGCGTGTCCATTGTCAGATTGATATATATCCTATATAATATATGAGTGATAATGATGACAGGTGTACTATACTTGTTTTATGATTTGATTGCATTTCATATAATAAGTTTGTGCAATACAGTTATTCAATGGTACAATACAGTTATGGATATTTGTTTTGGTAAAACTGGTATTATGTTTGGTGCACCTAGAGATATCGTAACGATATACAAACGCAAAGAAGGTGATTATTATACCTATCGTGTCCCGTCATTAGTTGTTGTTGGAAATGGGGACATGTTATGTTTTGCCGAAGCTCGTAAATATTCATCATACGACCATGGAACAATTGGACTAGCCGTAAAACGTTCGTCTGATGGTGGAGATACTTGGGGTGATATTCATATCCTATTTGAAGCGGAAGGGATTACATATGGAAATCCAACGACTGTATATGCAAATGGTGCACTACATCTATTCTTCTGTAAGAACAACAAGCAAGTATACTACATGAGATCAATGGATAGTGCTGCGCATATATGGATAAAACCTACTGATATTACAACCGAAATTATCGGAATGTCAGAAGCATCTGACTGGATTGCAACCGGTCCAGGATCTGCATTGTATAACAATCATCGATTAATCGTACCAGTAAACTATGACGGTGGGTCTGCTACATTTTATTCAGATACATATGGTCAGACATGGTCGGTGTCTAACAAAATCAATATGGGTAATGAATGTCAAGTGATCCGGATTGGAGGAGATGCACTAATGATTAATTGTCGATACCATACTACAAATGGAAGTTCAACTACTCTTGATACAATCACATCTCCTCGTATTATTACATATTCGTCCGACAATGGGTCTACATGGGAAGATGTACATATGAAGTGGCATATGAATACAAAATATGGAAGATCTACATGCCACGGGTCAATGATTTCATTAAAGACTGGTATGTTGTATATCGGTCCAGAAAATAAAATTATACGTGCTGGGTTGTCAGTATGGTATTCTGTCATGGGATCCAGATGGGAAAAAATATTAACAATTGATAATGGATTTTCGGCATATTCAACTATAACAACACTTGGTGATATGCATTTTATTGCATACGAACGTGGATGTGCATTTGATGGAATGAAACCATATACTACAGACATTGTACTATATCAACTAAACTAGTTTAGAACGCTTGGATGAGTTACTAGTTACCTTAGCTAGCCCAATTGTAAATGTAGTACCTGCATTGATGCTAGGTGTAAATTCCACAAGAAGGCCACCGGCTGATGCAAGTTGTTTGTTAGTTGTATTTGTAATTGTAGTATAGTTTACTTCATATTCGGGAGATGTATGCGATACTTCAATTGTATCACCAAGTGATAGTGGAAATAATTCATTATTGATATCAATAATAATTGTAGAATCTGCATTTACCAGTGTGCACCTAAGTATATGCGTATTTACCGGCTCCACTTCTGTGACATTATATGTGTTATCCGTCATATCTAACATATGGATTGTATATAACCAATCTGACTAAGCAGTGACTAATCCAGGTATAAATGGAGCTTTTTTAGGATCATATGTACCGGCTTCATATGCAACGAATGTTAGTAGTATTATTACTAATACTGGCCAATCCACTTCGGCCAATTCCCATAAAAGGTACAGTATAATAAATACCATCATAAACCATAATATTCTACGAGTAAATGGTATTATAAGTGATTTATGAAACTTCATTTATTTATACAAAATATTAAATTTTAAGATGACTAGTTTCTAGTGTTTTGAGTGACACGTCTTCATATGAGTCACCTGGGAGTATGCGACGAATTACTATATCAGTTTCTTTATTAAGAACAATATCAACGGCTTGGTCATGTAGTGTTTTGCTACTATCAATGACTGACGTTTTGTTATCCTGTAACTGTAACTCCACAATACCAGCTAATCTAGCTAGCTCAAACCGTGTTAAATATGACGACGTCTGAACTGGATACATATAGTTAAGCCTGTACTAAACGAAGACCAAACAGGAAATATGCGTTTGTTTCCACGCCGTCGTATTCGAGAACAGCCTGGCGCCTAGTAATTTTATAATCCTCGAATACGGTACGGTAAAGATCGGCGTTCCATGTTCCCATCTGAAGACCAGTATCGCGGCAATATTGACGATATCCCTCGAGAAAGATTGCCTCTGTGATGTATGTGTCTGCTGCCGGGAGTGAATTATCCATATGAGATAGTTCAAACTTCCCAGACCTAAGCATGTAATTCACGAGCGGCTGGAGCTCAGAAATGATTTCATTTCGTACATCAAGAAGCTGCTGTGAACAAAGAGTAGTTCCGTCACCACGAACGGACCAAAATCCCTTCTTATTTGACCGAATTGTCATCTGGCGGTACATGATGGTAAACTTGGGGATATATTCTAGAATGTCCTTGGACATTCTATCACCAAGCTCTTCATCTTGTTCGATAACACGATGGTTAAATGGAACGAGCACAAGACGCCTAGCCATGGAACCGGCAGCGTCCTTCCACCCTGGGAGTTCGTTACCTGCCATAACGAACGGCGCTGTCCACTTCTTGTCATAACTCTTTTCACCCTTGCGAACGATGGTAACGCCTTCACCCGAAACACATTGCTGAAGCGTCGCCTGATTAAACCTGAAGTCACGCTTTGCCTCATATGTGATAACAATATGAGCATCAGCAATGTGCTCTAAACTAAACTGGTCCTGACAGTTACTGTTTAGAATACCAATGGCTTCGGGATCAAAACATTCGGATATGAGATTGAGGACGGAAGACTTTCCGGACCCAGCTACACCTTTGAAAAATAGGAGAAGCTGCATATCATCAAATTGCTTTGTTTCGAAGAAAAGTCGACCAATGAGTCCATATATATTTTCAATCGTATCTGGTGTGAGTTTCTGGTATTCAAGTACATTGTCAAAATCGCGACACTTGAATACACTTGGATCAATGTCCATGAAATCCGTGCAGTTATTGATGTAATCACCGTGCTTAAATTCATACTCATAATGACGCAGACACGTATCGTTGCCATTTGGTGGTACAAAGTCTACTGCAGATGGATCATACTTAACCATTCGATCGATTGCTTGTTGTGTAATCTGTGGCCAATTTTGCTCATCTGCATAGTCATAAAATGCGCAATGTTTGGTATGATAAATACCATTGATACATGAATAAATGTGCCGGTTGGGGTTAAGTGGGAGGAAACGTATCTGCTTGGAATCCTCGGTGAGGAAACGCGATAGGTGAGCATTCATATTATACGATGGTGCATGAGTATATAATTTATACATTGCATAGTTCTTCTCCATTGTAAGTTCATTTGGAATGAAATCTGTGACTTTTTCCTTACGTTCCCATGCAAATACCGGACTGTTGTCCTTTGTGACAATGCGCTTGTAGCAATATTTTTTATAATGCCTGTATCCATAGTTATCTAGTTGGTTAAGAATATGGTTCTCAACCTGCTGGTGAGGTTTTAAATCAGTATCAGAAATAATATTGACTGTTGTTTCATACTTGGTCAGACTGGCATAGCGAGACGAATTGATATGATTCGTCATCATAGAATGCGCAACCATATAATTTTTGCACACTTGCACCGTTTTTAAAATGTGAGCAAGTCTGCCTCGTCGTTCAAGACCTTCTGCTGTATCTGACATGTAAACATCTCTGTTTTCGTCCGGTACAGTCATACAAATACGAAATAGTCTGTAAATACCAATGCTTGTTATATCAAAAAGTTGTTCGATTTCTGCTGGTTTTAGTTCCGAATCCGTGGCCGAGTGTAGATCAGATACTTTGCCAAGTAGCCATTTATAATATGAGATAGTTTCCAGGTCTGGGTGATTATCCAACCATACATTACTTAACATGTCAAATAAATCATCAATATTTTCAAACCCACCAATGCGTGAAATTGCATACTGTTCATTTGCACACAAAAGTGCAAACAATTCTTCTGGTGAATATACAGCTGCATCAGTTTGCATTAACTCAATTTCAATCTCTTCATCTAGTGTATTGTCACCAAATGAATTACCATAATGATCGTCGGACATATAGATAACAGCCAGGAATCAGATTTAATATCCTGGAGACAAAAATATATAACCCATAATAAAGAACATTACTATGGATCAGCTTATGAATGATGTCAAGATTGGTAAGGAAGATATTGATACCCTTATTAATACGATGATGACCGATTACCCCACTGAAGAAATGCAGGACGGTTCCAGTCATGTAATGTGGATTCGCCGTGAAACAGCTAAGCTAATGCGCTCGCAGATTGAACTTGCTAATAAGGAAGCAAAACTTGATAATCGCGAAAAGGCAATTGTTGCACGTGAGCGCGCACTTCGTTAAATGTAAAAATATTTTATTTGGCTTATATAAAATATAAACTGGCCATATGTCAGTTTCAAGTAATATTGCCGGGCGTAGATCGCGTGCAATGGATTCAAGTCAACTAGCTGCCGCGATGGCAGCTGCAGGCGGCGGTGCACCTGCTCCAAATCCACAAGCCGCGGGCGCCGCTCAACAACCACCTGCGCAGCCAGATACTTCTTCACTTATTAATGCTCAAATGGCAGCCAGTGCAAGTGAGGCAACCGCGCAGAAACAAAAAGAACAGACGGCTAGGCTACAGCAGGAACTTGAAAGAATGAAGAACGAACAAAAAAATTCAAAATCTAATATGTCGAATTTAATTAAATGGGGTAATGACAATCCAAAAGATTTTCGTCAGGCTGTAGTAATTGGGTTTATAGTTATATTAGCACTCGTGTTAATTGGTTATATGATGTTTGGTCCCGGGGCGGATTGTAATGCTATTGGTCAACAGTATATGGAAAATATTGATGCAAAAATAGATTTACATGGGTTTGTAATTGCATTTAAAGCGGATCTAACTGCAAATGACAATGGTAATATGGTGACCATTGCAACAAGTGATGACGTGAAAGATGATTCGTGGCTAAAGACAAACGCGATTGAACTCCGTCGGGATAGTGGTGCATTTGTTCTATCTCTATATGGAAACAGTGTAGATAGTCCAGGAAATGATTCGGTTGAATTTAATGCACGGGTCGAGGCACATGGTCCAGTTGAAATCCGAGTGATTGCATTTGAGGGGTTTGCTGCAATTAGAATAATTCAAAGTGGGCATCCCGATAAATACGAGATCAAACCATTTAAACGCCTCACTGAAGAATTGCGTTTCCGTTACATGAATGTGAGCAATGGAAACCGTACAAAGATTAGTAAGGTAGATGTATACTCACTCTCTCCGAAAAATTCCAAGGTAGATACATGTTATAACTAAATAGATAATGTTTAATTTTTTGTAATCGTTATATAAAGGTAAACATGGCCACACCAGAAAAAGCACTTGCCACTCTAAACAATATTGCCAAAGATTTTGCCGAATGCTATATACTTGCCTGTAGAGTTTACGTACGAACTCCTGCATCACGGGATCAATACAAACATGTAGATGTGAATTATAGTATAATGTCTTCTTCGTTTGATAGTAATTTATATCTTACGAAAGCTGATGTCGAATATTATGCTGGTGTTCCAATTTGGATTCTGTCTCCAAATGACTATTGGGGAAATGTGCGGCAATTTACGCGCAATGAAGACATCGAGATCGATCCTATTACTGGTATAATTACGGATCAATCAAAGAAACCATGGCTAAAGGCTGCTATTGGGAACCCAGGGAATCTCACTGTATTTAATAACATTTCTAAGTTTTTACCAATATCAACCGTAATGTATGACCAGGTTACGGCAATGTATTACCAATCATATTTAGACAATGTGAAAAATCACGTAATTCATTATGAATTTCAGGGAAATCCAAACGAGAGGATGTACATTAGTAAACTGCTAACTATGGCAGTAAATGCATACTCTCGTGCCGGTCCAATGGCAGTGACCATTCCGGAACTATTGATGCAGTATTTTGGAAATGATGATGTTATGCTATTTGATTATTATGACGTATTGGAAGTAAAAGCTGCGGTTGTTGTTGATGAAGTGTTTTTACTAAGTCCGAATGATGCATATTCTACAATTCAGAGTATTGCTATAATGAAACGCGACGCTACCATAGACAATGATCAATGCAAGAAGCTAGCACTCTTTGGGCAAAGCGTGAATGGTAAATATGCTGTAACCATAAAATCTTCAGGGCCATGGTTGTATGTTCATCCAAAATTGATACCTGCATTAAAGGAGATGATTACAATGTACGATAACATACGTAAACAGAATGCCGATGGAAACGGCGGCCAGGATGTGCGATTTACCTGTGAAGAACACATTGCTAGAGCCATGCATTTGATGAAGTATCTGTCAGTTGATGATTATGAACATAACATGGGATTATATTCACTTGCAGTGCAATTGTTGAAAATTCGTAAGGATTTACTTGATCCAGCAAATTGTTTAATCTCGGTTGGAAATGACCCGATTAATGGGTCAGCTACAAAACGAGATTGTAAACTAAAAAAGACGATCCTGGACAATTTTAAGGCAGGTAATCAAGGCATTACCGAATTATATGTATTTCCGGTAAATATATCCGGTGACGTGATAAATGAAGAAATAAAACATATAACGACAAAAGATAATATGGTAGTAAATGGTGTAGATCTTAAAAATAACAAGAATGATATTGTAACGACAAATAATCACCAATGGTTGGTGTTATATAATGAAGGCAAGTCGTCTGGTATTATGGCAAAGGCTCTGTATGATTCGGTCAAGAAAATTATTGAATCGGCAAACAATGCCGTAAATCGGATATGAGAACATATACACTGGAATCTAACAATAAAGTATATGTTGGACAAAATGCTAGAGATAATGAAGAGATGGTTCTTTTTTTTAACGAGTTCGATGCATTGTGGTTTCATATAGAAGATGAGTCTGGGCCTCATGTAATTGTAGAATCTGCATCAGCTACGGATATAAAAGAAGCCGCTCGATATGCTCGCGGGAACCATACGGGGAGATGTACTGTAATGTATTGCAATATCAGGGAATTATCCAAAAATCATAAATGTGCCGTCGGTGAGTTTATAACACCCGAGAACTATAACACTGTAACATTGAAGAAATGAAAATTCTTGTGATGCTATTTGTATGTATGTTGTATGCAATTGCCGACTGTATTGTTAAGTGCGTCGGTCGCCCGGCTCATAAAAAATATTATACTTTAAATAAAAGATAATGTACCCGACGCAATATAGTGCACCGCAACAAAATATTTCAAATGTAAATAAAGTTTTTCGTATGAATGGTGCAATTAAAACGACACTGCGTTTTCGTAAAATAATATTCCTTGTGATATTCACATTAATCATGTCGTTGGTATACCATTTTGCATTCAATGATACCGTGAGTCATGTATCGGGTAGTGGTAAATATATAGATAGTTTACATTTTAGCATTGTAGCAATGTGGGGGTTGGTTGGGGAACAGTTTAATGTAGAAGATCGCCTGGCTAGATTTATTATATTGGCACAAACGTCTGTGTCTTTATTGGTTGTAGCATTTATATAAAAATATTTTATAAATATAAAAGATGATCTTTATAATCGCACCGGTCGCCGGTTTGATTGTTGCCGGGGTAATCGCCGCAACTGTGATATCAAATTCGGAGGAAGAAGAAGAGCAACCACGTATGACAAACTTTGAAGAACCACGTGTTATGTTTTGGTCGAAAGTAGTGGGCCATCGTGGGACACTTGACAACGTCGTAAACTTAAACGATAAGAACTTCTTCTTGAAACTGAAAAAGGATACTGGTGTTCCAACCGTTGTTCTATTCTACTGGAAGTCATGTGGTCCATGTAAACGTTTTATGCCATACTGGAACGCGCTTGTTCAAGTACTTGCTGGTGAAAATCGCGTTAATCTAATTGCATTGGAACGTGACAATATGGACAACTTCTTTGCAAACAAGGGAAAGGCTGGTGGGAGTGTATATCAGTTTCCCACAATGCGTATTTTGAACGGAGTTAAAAAAATTGCTGCATATGATAACGATTCAACCAATTACCCACCCCCAAATGTAATTCAGCAAATTGCAATGCAGCACGACGTCGAAGAGATATCTGTAGAGAATCCAGAAAAATTATTTGCTATGTTACAATTCGTCGATGAGTCAATTTAAGATTGCTGTACTAAGATCGTAGTAAGAATAACGATACTAGATGTGAGTAATCCGCCAATGAGTATGACAAACTGCATGATGTCAATCACTTTATTTTTTGGTTTATGATGGTGTTCTGTTTGTATCATCTGTCTGATCATAGTTGCAACAATAATACCAAGTACAAGACCATTTACATGTGAGCTTGTGTTTGGAGAAACAATAGAACCGTTCTGTCGAGAGATTGGTGGATCATTGCGAGTACGGATAAGTTTTATTATGTTGTATGCGGGATATGATAGTGTAGCAATCACGCCGCCCGTAACCATTACTACATGCGCTGATGTACTCATTGGAACAGAAAACGCAATCAGTGGTAAAGAGATACATGCACCCTGCAGTGTGTGAAAAATCCGCGCCCAGTTAATATAATTGGAATATGTGTTATATTTATAAACCGAATAGCCTATGGTGCATATTGCAAGTAGTGCGGAACACACCACTGCCAGTAGAACAACATGACTGTTCATTTATATACGTTTTACAATTTTAATAATGTGTACCATACTCACGTGGCTTAATTGTTAAACAAGTTTAGTGCAAAATTTGTCAGAATACAACAAAACCGAAAAGATCTGTATTGTGGTGTTTTACATAGCTGGCCAGAATAAACGATTGGTATGCATGACAAGTACGGGGTACTCTTGGTATCGTCTGCGTGTTGCAAATACAAATGTTATAAGAGACATATATACTCCAATACCCATTAGTACTTGTAATGAGATTTTATATCCCTTGTGTGATGAGATGGTTGGTACAAACGATAGTGTAAATAATGTGGTAAGTACAATGAAATATATAATTATTTCAATATACCGCATTTTCCAGTATACCGCAAACGGATACGACATTCTATATTTATATACTATATACATAAGATAAAAACTTAAGGATTCTCCAATACACATTTAGCATATTTAATAAATAGATTAACCCATTTAGTCTTATCGCCTGGTTTATCATGAACGACAATCCATCCATTGGAATGTCCATCCTCGAGTTTCTGCCATACATGTTCAATCAATTGTTTTGCTTCAGCGCGTGACGCAATACTATCAAGTTCGGTGTAATATGGAAGCATGAGTTCATAAAACGACGCATACTCTGGGGGTACGCTCGTGCGTGGGCGTTTCTTCTTGTGTTTTTTATCAACGTCACGCGATATATCTTCCGTGTTTTCTTCCGGAATATCTTCTAACTGTTCATTTGTATCTTCATGTTCTTCGGGTTCTTCATTTCGTTCTTCATGTTCTTCGGCTGCAATCATACTATCTGTATCTTCTTCAAGTGTTGAATTAATTGTAGTTCTAAAAATCTCATTCCATTTGTTAATACGTTCGGTTGTGAGTTCAGTGAATTCATTTGCCCATTGTTCCTTGAGTTCATTTGCAATTGCCTTCCATACCATAGAGGCAAACCGGTTAATTTCAGAAATAGGTGCATCCTGTCCGCCGGGTATAATGCGCTTAAGATCTTCTTTCACCTGGGAACGGAATGCATGATAGCTTGCCATTTTATTGGAAAGCTGCTTTGGTTTCTTGTTTTCCTTTGCTTTCTTTAGTGCAAATGTCGTGAGGAGGGTATTTCCTAGCGCGATAGTGACGCCACATGCAGTTCCAATTGCAGATACTACCGTGACAAGTGTACCAACATCCTTAGAATGTTTTGCCGCAGTATGTACTAATTCACGAACCAGCGCTTCGTCGTTTACATATAGATTACCAGTGGTAATTGTATATAGATCCGTTGACATTGTATGATATGTTGCTGATGTAATATATAGTATATACAACAAAATAGTTTATAGCATTGCCAACCTTTACCTTACAATGACGGGTCTTGATACATTCATTGTTTGTTTATTGTATTGGTAACACTGTATATCATACAGCAGTGTCCATAATATGTTATAATGTCATATTATTTTTATATTGTGTCATATTATTTTTATATTGTGTCATATTATTTTTATATTGTGTCATATTATTTTTATATTGTGTCATATTATTTTTATATTGTGTCATATGATTTCACTAAAATCATATTATACAAAAAAGATGACAATATCATATATTTGTGTCAAAATAATATGACACTTTTGTAAATTTATGTCATATTGTAAACAAAAACATATAATATTAGCGTATTATAACGCCTTTTACTTCATGTTCTATTATA
>Ga0209630_10000106_pt1 | contig 96114 bp, 125 predicted proteins | sample COG_01_FD_184745 | JGI IMG/M metagenome (GOLD analysis project Ga0209630, IMG submission 184745) | Pelagic Microbial community sample from North Sea - COGITO 998_met_01 (SPAdes) (version 2) | ecosystem: Environmental > Aquatic > Marine > Neritic zone/Coastal water | place: Helgoland, sampling...
AGTTCACTTGCGATTTGAGACAGCGTGGAGTCCTCCTTATGGATGGTACGAAGCACTGAACGCCTTGGATATGACTGTTGAAGCATATTATTTTGAATCACTGATGCAGTTCTGTGGTCAATGGTCAAATCCAGTAGAAGGTATAGTTGATGAACATATAGATTTTACAGATCATGGTGAGATACCTTATACTATACAACAGGTATTCAACACAGAAGAATTTTATCAAGATACAGAAGACTTTTACGATCACGATTCAGACGTAGATCAAGCTACAGGAGACTTAATAGAATAATACATATAGTGGAGCTAGCTACTCTGCTATAGGATGGTGGCTGAAAATGTGGTAGCCAGTATGAGATCACAACAGCACACGACGCTCTGGAGGACGACCAAGTGGTACACAGTCTGGAGATAGTGGTTAAAAGTAGGGACCATGACATATCATACCCTGAAAATTTGGAGGTAATAAAATAAGTCCTCCCCATCCACAATACAATCATGTGTATATATTACCTCTAACACGGAGGTATAGAAAATGGAGACTATGATACAAATATTACTATTCATTTTTATTTACACACTACTATGGTTGACGGATTTTTCTAATGAATGACACATACTATATAATTGCTTGGATACTTTCTAATATAAGTATTATCCTGTACACCCTATTGTGAGGGGGTGCGGGGCGGGCTGGAAAACCCCCTTATTGGGGGGTATATAAATATCTAAATAAAACTAAAGAATATCTATTGACATAGACGATGTATATAGTATAATGATATAGTGGCGAGCAGAGTTGCTTAGGCGTTACAGACCTCGATCCGGTCACTCAAGTCTGTGAGTGTAAAGATCGGAGACGACCTACTGGGTGCAAGTCCTAGTGTCCACTGCCAATACATTAAGACGGATACGCAAACCACGACCTGATTCCTGAACGGGAAGGGCATGAGAGGCGTAAAGGTGTGAAGCAGAATGACGTTATGCGACAGCTTCACAGGAAACTGCAAACCCTGATACGGGCCAAGCACCTAAGTTCTATTATGTCTTACTCTACCTGTAAAGGTCGTGAGCAAAATGAGCAGTCAGCCAAAAAGAACTAAAGTTTACAGTTGACAAGTGCCGATAAGTATATTATAATCAAACCAACCCACTAGGAGATGATTATGAAGACTGCAAAAGGTAATGATAAACTTGGTAAAGAAAATTGTATTGTTGTTTCAAGGCCGGTAGGAGATACTTGTCCTCCATCGTGTGAATTTCTAGGTAACGGTTGCTATGCTGAACAACTAGAAAAAATCTATCCCGGTGTTCGCCCTGCTGGAATGCAAAACCTAATCACGGAGAAAAACAAGATCCGTGCTATGCTAATTAATGCAGAGAAAAAAGATAAAGACTTGCGGTGGCATGAACGTGGCGATTTCTACAAGAATGGCTCTGAATTAGATATAGAGTACATTGATAATATATTATGGGCATGTCGTAGTATATTAGCTGAAGGTGGTAAGCTACCTAAGATGTGGGCATATACTCATATCTATGATCCTAAACTATCTAGGATATTAGGTAAGTATATTACTATGTACGCAAGTGTTCACAATCATGATGATGTAGCAAAAGCAAAAGCCGCAGGGTTTGAGTTGTTCGCATGGTGTGACAGCGACGAGAAGATCGCCCCAAAACGTCCAAGAGGCAAGAAAAAAGCTGATCAATGGCGTAGTGATTTGCCGAAGTTAGTTGTATTAGGTGATGACAGGTATATTACTTGTCCAGAGATTCGTCGTGGTCGTGGTGTTGTCACTTGCACTAAATCAAAAAATAGTGTAAACTGTCAACTGTGCGTTCAAGGTTTAGCGAATGTTTTATTTCCATCCCACTAGGAGAATAGAATGAATGATCCCATCTTTGATCTTTGGATCTGCTCTATAAAAGAACAATTACAGGAAGATATTATATCATATTTTCAATGTGCCTCTTTATATCCACCCTTCGTCTTCACTGAGGAAACTAAGGAAACTATGGTAGATGATCTATGCGACCTAGTATGTAAAGGACTATCCGATGGCTAAATATTATATTAAGACAGGTACACTAGAACTTATTTTTTCAACAGACAAGGAGCCTTATGATGCTTGCCGCAGAGTTATACATGAACTCAATGCCAATGATGAGTATGATGAGTATATGTATCTTGATGAGCGTGGGTACAGGGACTATACTTCTGCTGACACAACCACGTTTGTAATTGATACAGAACAAATACTTAGAAAGGAAGGATATATAAAATGATAGACTCTATGAAACTTACTAAACATGATTATGAAATGATTGCAGACATACTAGACGCTCACTACGAGGAAACTGTTGAGCTACAAAAAAACCACTATCTAAATGATGATACTGATTACTTTAAACAATTAGAATACTTAGAAGAATTAATTGATAAGGTAGTATATATGGTAGGTGTGTGTAGTTCGGAAGAGGGGTAGCGGGGCGGGCCGGGAAACCCCTCTGAAGGGGGGGCATATAAATATAAAAGAATAATTAAAGAAATATACTTGACAAGGACGATATTAGTAGTATAATGAGGACATGACAGCAAGGAGTTGTCAAACTTCCCACTAAGGAGACTAAGATGAGAAAGTTAAGTGCAGAAAGCGTCATTTACATTTTGAGTCAAGATCCAACGCAACAGTTGGGCGACATTGTTGGAGAACAAGAATGAAGAACTATCAGTACTTTGCTCGACCTACTAAATCGAGTTTGGAAATTGTTCGTGCAGATAAGTTTACAGGCATGAACATTGTGGGGTTTGCAGTTTCCGTTGCTGCTAATCAGAGTATTCGTGCCACTAAGAAACGTTGTAAGGTAAATCCTAATAACTGTATCTCAGTATCAGCACAATGGGTCCGTGACTATTCTAAAATGAAGAAAGGTTAATTATGAATAAATCTACTTTTACTGTTGAGTTAGTTGGCAAAGGAGTTGACGAGCTTACAATTTGTGGTATGCTTAAGGCTGCTGTAAATGGACTCGCTGATTATGACTGCGTAAGTCATACGGGTACAAAAGCACTGACTGAGCAGGGTTTGAAGGTTTGGGCGAAACGCAAGTGCAATATATCACTTGCTGTACCTAAACCAGCAAAGGCTGAGAAAAAAGTTCAAGTTGAGGCTTGACATTGGACGATAAGATGGTATACTGGATGTAACGACAGGAGTTGATTATGAAACCAGTAGTTGGTATCGGGAGCAATACTAAGTATGGTAGAGTTCTCAAGGTTCAACATGACGGTGTAGTTGTGGAGAACAGTAGAGGCGAGAGGGAAGTTGTTTCCTTCCGAAAGATTGAAAGTACTTTGAAAGGTGTTAAAAAATGAGTTACGTTGTACTAGCCAAAGCAGTCCGCAAGGGCAAGACGATTCGTTGCAAGTATCCAAAGCATGGACGGCTTAACGTCCTCAAGTGGCACGAAGGTGTCATTCACCGATCTGGCACTGGGCCAAACGGTAAGTATGCAGTTGTGCAGTCCGGTGATGGACAGTTCCGCACTCTGCGATGCGACAAGATGATCGAAGCTACCTTGTCGTAAACTCCTCACAGGAGGGTGGCATGTCGTGAATGACTTTTTGTTTACTCGGCATGTCGCCCTGACTGTTAGTCTAGGAATTACATGATTGAATTATTCATTATGATTTTTATATGGTCGATGATTTTTAAGGGAGAATAATAATAATATGCGCGGGATAGTTAGACTCACACCAATGATTAAGAATAAAATTAATACTGCGGCTATACTCATCCTACCTACTATTTTATACTCTGGCTGTGCAATAATTCCTAATAAAAATACAATCACACTCAACAAGACGATTGAACTTGACGAACGGGCTATTGAGAAACTTAACGTAGGAGTGCGACTAGAATGGATACGGTAACAAACAAAAGACTGATCGTTGAATTTTCTGGCTGGATGGAATGCGACCCTGAAAAAACAAGTTTTGTATATGTTGGCAGCGATCCATTCGAGGGCGTGATGGGTGGTGATATACATATTACAGGCAGGGAATACATGACATTATCACCAGAGCAGCAGGGTGATTTTATACTCCACTGCTTGGGTGAAACTTATATGGATTCTCTGGATGGTGAACTCATACATTGTGATGTGGAGGTAGATGATGAATGATAGACAATTCTTACAATCATTACTAAAAATCTGTGCTATGAATATAGAAAACAATGAATTTGAACAGATGTATATTATGATATTTGAACACCTTAATCCCCCCGAATAGGGGGAAGCGGGGCGGGCCGGGAAACCCCCCAACGGTGGGGTATAAAAATTTCTTTTAATCTCTAAAGATTACCCCTTGACAGTGCCGATGTATATAGTATACTGGTAGATAAGGAGATAACATGGTAAGCACAGCAAGTCAGTCATACAGTGTACGTTGTAATTTATGTTCTAAGGAATATAATATTATAGCAGACAGAAATGATATGGAGGCTTGGATATCTGGTGATAAGTTTATTCAGGATGCGTTGGCATACCTTTCAGCAGCAGAGCGAGAGTTGTTGATCTCTCAAACGTGTGGCAGTTGTTGGAATAATTTATATCCCAATGATGTTGACATTGAAGAATAGTATGTTAAAATTTGAGTAGTTAGATTTTTCCCACTAAGGAGTTTTGAATATGAGCGATTACGAAAAGTTGACCCCAAGCACTGAGACTCGTGGCGATGGCGAGTTCGTCAAGAATCTGCAAGGGCAGTTTGGTACAGGTGTCCAAGGTGGCACTCATGTCCACAAAGATTGGTGGGCTAAAACATTGTCATATGATGATGTCATGAATAAGGTTCAAGCGGACATTGACAACCGCGAGGACATTATGATTCCCGCTAAGAATATTATCTTTAATATGAATAAGGATAATGCTCTCTGCATTACTACGCCACAGGGTCAACAGTTTGTCCCTACTGATTGGGCTATGCAGCAACTCTCAACACGCATGGATGCACCTAGTGCTTCCGCACTTCGTGAGATGCGTAACCAGAAAGAGTACGACAAGCAGGACGGACAGCTTATGGTTGACTACTGCAACAACTACTTTCGTAGAGTGAAAGAGAAGAATTCAGACAAGGAATTTCGATTGCGTACATACAACGATGGAACCTGTCGAGCCTTCGTGACTGACAAGTATACTCCAGTGGATAATCGCTGGTATCTTGAGGCTCTCAAGGAATTTCTACCACAAGCCCGTTATTCCCATTGGAAGGGTGACGAGGATACCATATTTGGTAATCTTCTCCTGCCTGATTCAATCATGGACTACGGACAAGACGACGACACAGACTACGGTGGTATGGTTTCCATATCCAACTGTGAAATCGGCAAGCGTAGAATCTCACAGTACCCTAGTATCTTTCGTGCTATCTGCATGAACGGGTGCATCTGGGGACAGCAGAAGGGTAAAGATGTCAACAAAGTACACCGAGGTACGATTGACCTTGACGCTCTGAAGGTTGCACTCGCTGAGAATATTGAGTTCCAGTTATCTATTCTACCTGATGGCATTCGTAAGTTCCTCGACACTCGCAGTAAAGAGTTCGATGTTAAGTTTACTAGCCACAAGGGTATGGTTGCAGCGATTGCGTCTGAGTACAGACTTGACAAGCGACTCGCTACAAATACTCTGGAGCAATATGTCAAACATGAATTTGAGCATCACAATTTGTTTGGGGTTATCAATTCCCTGACTCGTGCTGGTCAAAACTTTGACAGTCAAACATGGGTGAACGTCGATACCATCGGCGGCAAGCTGATGCAGATGAATGCTACCAAGTGGCACAACCTGCAAGCCAAAGCCCAGAACATGACAGACAAGGACTTCGACAAGACCTTTACTCTGACAGCTTAGTGGGAAGGTGTAGCGGCGGCTGGGGCAAATATTCATACTATTATCTCGCCTCAGTCGCTGCTCCCTACCCCCTCTTGCGAGGGGATTCGGGGCCGGGATACATACCCCCTATTATAAGTATGTAATTATGTACACGTATTGGATAAATGTTTATGTATATGGTATGATGGTATAAGGGTGTATAGGTAGGATAGTAAAGATGTATAATATGTACAACCCAACCCGCGCAGGTCGCGCCATTATGGGTAGCCAGTGAAAATCGACTAAAGTTGGAGGTTGACACGAGACGATAAAAATGATAGAATTGTAAAGAGTCTTACTCGATCTGCAAAGGTCGTGAGCATTAGTGGTAGCCAGCAAAATAAGGAGATTATAATTATGCAGAATGATAAAAAAATAGAACATAATCCAGAAGTATGTGATAAATTATTAGAGATGGTAGGTAAGCCAGATAATTATTACATGTGTAAGGGTATGAATGTGTATGATGATAGATATAGAGTAAATGTATTTGTACGTGAGGATGTAGACGACCTTACTGGACATAAACTATATATTAAAGATTCATATTTTTGTAGGTATGATGGTAATGATTTAACTATTGTGTCTTAGGTAATCTATTAAGATCATGCCGATTAACGGTAGCCAGCTAAAAAGGAGATTATATATGAAGATTAAACGTGGACAAAAACTGTGTAAAGAATGTGGTCAGACATGTGGAGCTAGAGCTAAAAACTGTAAACACTGCAAGGCTCCGTTTGAGGTTCGCACAGACCCAGCGGTACGCATGAAACGAATTCGTAGCAAGGCGAAACGTAAGGGTCTTATAGAAGTCACTAATTGGCGAGAACTAAGGCCGGGACAGGAAGTGCATTATAATGGTAGATCGGGGTCTTACTGGCTGAACAGCGATGGCACTAAAGACTATACTACTGATAAAGGTGTATATAAAGTTATAACAGTGTTAGATAAAGGATTTGGTGCGTATGGTAAAAAAGGATATACATTCTTTGATATGTCTACTGGACAATCTAATGTATGTTCTATGCTATACAATTCACCTTACAAAATACTTATTAAATCAGCCCAAGTTTAATGATTTACACACACTATTTTATATAATAAGCCCCAAATGAAATGGAGGAATTCTATGAAACGCCCCACTAAAAAAGCGTTCTATGAATACATGTCTATAAGGTTTAATTGTACCTTTAAAAGTAATGAAGCTTATTTAACATTATTAGATGTTATTCAAGAAGCTGATAAGTCAGAGGAGTCTTTTATGGACTTAGCTGAACTTACACTAATGAATAAGACTGATAGATTAATATATAGAAATAGAATGGCCTGTGAGGGTGTAGAGATGACTCCCATGCAAGTAGATCAACATCTATGCATTGTTGAATATGGACTAGAGTATGTTTCTTAATTACTTAGATATCCTACATACATGTACTCTTATATACCTACTATCCATAGTACTCTTATACCTACGTAAGTATCCAATCTAATAATCATACTATTATAATAATGTATTGTGTCTCTACACGAGGTTCAAAATGAATAATTTATCTACCCAAGTATGTATGTGTAGTGGTCTATTAGGTATACTAGTACTATTACGTATATGTATCGTTATTTATAAGGTTATAGGTACACAGTAGTATTGCAAAAAACTATCCCAAAAGACTATAATTCAATGGGTACAACTCCCACAGTTAAGGTGTTAAAGAAAAAAGAAAAGGGTAGAAAACCCACGAATAAAATAAAATAGGAATAAATATGGATAAATACGTAGCTATAAGCATTATGTGTAGAGATGAAAATGAATATCTCCACGAATGGATAGATTATCATAGCTCAATCGGTGTTGATCATTTTTACATATTTGATAACGATAGTCAAACGCCCATATCTGAAACATTAAAGCAGCAGGTTGAAAATGGACTTGTAACAGTTGAAAATATTTATGGAGTCGGAGATAAGGCAAGACAACAAAGAAGCCAATCTGAAGCTGTTAAGAAGCTTACAGAATATACATGGGTTGGACTATTGGATACTGATGAGTTTGTAGTATTGTTAGATGATTCAACTAACATAAAAGACTACCTAAAACAATATGAGATATACGGAGCTGTTGGCCTAAACTGGTTATTGTTTGGAGCTAATGGTCATGAACATAAGCAGGAATCAATAATAGATTCGTTTACTCAGTCATGTCCTAATAATGGAGCAAATCAACATATCAAGAGCTTTGTAAGAACAAAATCATTTATAAATAAGAATCATGATCCACATTTTGTGCATACAATACATGGAACAGTTAACGTAGATCTTGGAGCAATAGAAGGGCCATTTAATAACCCTCCTATATTAGACAGAAAAATGAGAATAAATCATTATGTAACAAGAAGTATGGAAGATTATAATGAAAAAAGATTAAGAGGTCCGGGTGATGGTAATAGCGAAAAAAAGATTACTAAATACTCAGATGATTTTTTTAAAGCATACAATAATGAAGACGTACAAAACTATGATATAATAAAGTTAAAAGAAAGAATAGATAATGAAAACTCTTCTGGCAATAACAACTTATAATCAACTTAAATACACACAAAAAACAGAAAATTCAATTCCAAAGATAGATGGCATGGATGTGGTATTTGTTGACGATAAAAGTAATGACGAAACTGTAAAGTATTTAAAGTCTAAAAACAGGAATGTCATCGAAAAGGAGAGAGGCGCTGGATTAACAGATAGTTGGAATATTGCATACAGAAAATTCAAATCAGAATCATACGATGGTTTGATTATATCTAATAATGATGTTCTATTTAATTATACATTGGCAGACTTGGTGGGAGGTTTAGAAAAGTACCCCCTAGTACTCCCATTAACTAGTTTGTCGGGAGCTGGATGTTCAAAAAAAAGACAATCCGTTTCACATTATTATCCCAAGTTTAAAGAGCCACAGGCATCTAACGAAACATTACACATAAAATCATTAGAAAAAATAAATAAAAAAGGGTATACTGAAATAAATTGGTTGCACGGTTTTTGCTTTGGGTTGAATAGAGATGTAATAAAAGCAGAGGTAGACCCAGAACATTTATTTCATCCTAAAAACATAAATTGTCATCAAGAGCAACATTTTTATAATAGAATAATTAAATGCGGGATAAAGCCCAGAGTATGTCTTTCAACTTTTGTTTTTCATTATGTCAGCAAAACTCTGCAATATCAGGGACAAATAAAAGGTGTAGATAGTAGAAATGTTTTAGATTTTAATCGGAGATAACAGATGATAGTGTATGTAGATATAGACAATACAATTTGCAAAACTCCAGAAACTGGAGAATATCATAAAGCCAAACCATTACACGACAGAATATCCAAAATTAACGAAATGTATGATAGTGGACACACTATTATATATTGGACAGCAAGAGGCACTGTAACTGGCAAAGATTGGAAAGAATTGACTGAAAAACAATTCCAAGAATGGTTAGTAAAGTATCATGATTTGCGATTAGGCAAGCCAGTGTATGATGTATTTATAGATGACAAAAATATAAACTCGGAGGTATTTTTTAATGAGTACTGATATTATTGCTGAGATTGGCATCAATCATAACGGATCTGAAGAAATTTGTAAAGATTTAATATCTTTAGCTTCAGTAGCAGGATGTAATTATGTAAAAATACAAAAAAGGACTCCAGATTTATGCGTACCAGATAGTCAGAAAGACAAAGTAAGATCAACTCCTTGGGGAGACATGACATACTTAGATTATAAAAAGAAAATAGAGTTTGACGAAAAACAAATACACAGTATAAAATGCCATTGTATTAATACTAAAGTAGAATTCTTTGCAAGCGTGTGGGACATACCTAGTTCAGAGATGATGTCTAAATATTCCCGTGTTGCTAAAATACCATCAGCTTTAATAACAGATCTAGAGCTTTGCCGACATGCTAGAGATCATTTCTCTAATCTTATTATATCTACGGGCATGAGTACAGAAGAAGAAATAGAAAAATGCGTAAGAGCTTGTAATCCAGATGTTATAATGCACACTAATAGTACATACCCATGTCCAGTAGATCAAGTTAATCTAAACTATATAAAATGGTTAAAGAAAAGGTGGCCTACAAAAGAAATAGGTTACAGTGGTCATGAATACGGATTAGTATCTACATTTGCTGCCGTAGCCATTGGAGTTGAATGGGTAGAAAGACATATCACACTTAATCACAACATGTGGGGTAGTGACCATTCTTCAAGTTTAGAACCTTCTGGATTATTCAAATTAGTAAAAGGCATACGAGATATTGAGCAAGGTTTTATTCAACCTGTAGCACAGAGAGAAGTAATGGAAGGTGAAAAAGCTAAGAGGAAGAGTCTAAGAAAATGAATTTAAAAGAAACAATCCAAGACAAAGTAGTTGCGCTCTGCTGCACTGGACCAAGTTTAACTCCAGACATAAACTTAAAAGATCATGACGTAGTTGTTGGGGTAAATAGAATATACTTAACAGGTTTTGTTGAAAAGATAGATATATTATTTCACAATGCTAGTCAATTAGATGATCCTAGAGATATGATGAAAGTTATGAAAGATAAAAACCCACAAGCACATACTTTTTTTATACCATCAGCTAAAAAACATCCTAGAAACCAATTGGTATTTTTAGATGATTTAACTTTAGGAGGAAATAAAACAACTAACTTGTGTGGATATAGAGACGCATCAGCGGAAAAGCTTGGATTCGAGCTGTTAAGTGGAATTATAGCATTAGAGATACTGTTAAAATTTAATCCAAGACATATAGATATTTATGGCATGAGTTTTTATCAAGATGATACCGAAAGAAAATATACAAAATATACAAATGATAAAAGAAGACTAACAGAACACTCAAATATTTTAGGTCATGATATGATGAATAACTACATTTATTTTAGCACACTAATCAAAGACAAAAATGTTAAATGGCATATAGATAAGGAAACTCTTAAACGTGTAGAAGCATTAAAACTTGGTGAGAAAAAAAAGGAAGATAAATGAAATATAAAAAATTATACGATGATTTATATAGCAGTGGATATCACGCTAATTATAAAACATCTCACACAAGACATATATATTCACTAATACAGCATTACATTAAAACCCGCTCAAAAGTACTTGATATAGGTTGTTCAAATGGTGCTGCGATGTTAAAATTATCTAAAATGAAATATGACATGTACGGAATTGACATATCCAAAATAGCTATTGATATTTGCAAAAGTAGAAATATTTTAAAATGTAAAGCCAGTTCAGTGGCAGAAATAAAATTTGAAGATAACTTCTTTGATGGATTAGTATCCTCAGACGTTATGGAGCATATAGATCCTTCAGAGATAAAAAGTTCTATTAAAGAATGCTACAGGGTTTTAAAAACAGGAGGTAGAGGTGTTTTTTTGATAGCCACAGCGGTAGAGTTAAATAAAAGATGGGATAGTGTTGCTATTAGAAATAACGTTCCACACTTACATACATCTATCTTCGATGGAAATTTTTGGGAAAATTCTTTTATCGAACAGGGCTTTCGTGTAAAATTTAAGAAAGATGGAGTCGGTGGTAGAGATTCAATAGTATTAGTAATAGAAAAATAATGAAAATTGGTTGATTTTCATATGTCAAAAAATAAAATAAAATATCGTTTCATACACATAAATAAAACTGCTGGAAATTCTATATATGATTGGTTTCTTGAAAATAATTATTCTTTATCAAAAAAACGAATTCATAAGATACCCGTAGTTTTTCAACCAAATACTATATACTTTGCAATAGTGAGAAACCCGTATGCTAGAGTTTTATCTCAATATAAGCACTGGAAAGACAACTTAAAAAGAATTGATGATAATATCCAGTTTGAGTATTATTTAGAGAACTTAGATAGACCTAGCCTGTGGCTTAAAAAGCAAGTATATATAAATTATTATTCAACAAAGTACAATATGTCTTGTTATTCATGGTTGCACAAGTGCGAAAAAGAAACTAAGCTAAAGGTTTTTAAGTACGAAGAACTAGATAAGTTAGTAGAATATTTCATTAAAGAACTTAAATTTAAAAATAACTTTGGACATGCTGATTTAGGAAAAACAATAGGTTGTAATAACAAGATTGATCAGTACTATAATACAAATTGCTATGAAATAGTTACAAGAAGAATGGAAAAAGATTTTGATACGTATGGATACAAGAGATACAATGAACATTAAAACTATAATACTTGCCAGAGGTGGCAGCAAAGGCATACCAAGAAAAAACATCATTGACGTTAATGGTAAACCTTTGATACAATATACAATAGAAGCGGCGAAGGCATCTAAGGCTAAAGATGTATATATAAGCACAGATTGTTCTGCTATCATGTTAGAAGCTATTAAACACAAAGCCAACGTAATTATGCGTCCATCAAATATATCCGGCGACAATTCAAAAAGTGAAGATGCTTTATTACATTTCGCAAACACTATATCATTTGATATATTGGTGTTTATTCAACCAACATCTCCCTTATTGCTTTCAGAAGATATAGACAAGGGTATTGACATGATGGGAGAATATGATTCTGTATTCAGCGCATATAAAGAACATTGGATTCCAAGATGGACTCTAGATGAAAAACCAGATGGTTGGTTTCCTCAGTCTCGTCCAATGCGTCAAGATCGCAAAGAACGATGGGTTGAAAATGGAGCTATGTATATTACTACTAGAGAACAACTAGAAAAATCTAAATTAAGATATAGTGGTAATATTGGTATACTTGAGATGCCGATACATAGAAGTTTTCAGATTGACACTATGGACGATTTGGAGCTTATAAAAAAATGCTTGAACTAAATAGTTTTAAAGGAAAACATAAAGGCGAAGATGTATACGTCATTGGCTCTGGTCCTAGTTGCGACTATATTGATCCATCTTTCATCACTAATAAAATAACAATAGGAACTAATCAAACGTATAGAAGATATCAAACTAATTATATACTCAGAAAAGAACATAAGCTATTACAGGACACTCTTAATAATTTTAATGGGCCAGTTTTTGTATCTAAAGGAAATTGTGGCACACTACATAGTGTAATAAATTTGGATAAGTATAAACACAACGACAGAATATGCGTATACAATCATTTAAACAATGCGCTGAAAATTAACCTTAAAGCTTTTGACATGCCAGATCATTTATGCGTTAGTCATTCAACGATCACGACAAGTATACATTTAGCATATTATATGGGCGCAAAGAATATAATATTGATTGGCGTAGATCATGGATGTTTAGACGGTAAGCAGACATTCAAGGATTATTATAAAGACATAAAAGAGACTGCTTGGAATGATTGGCAGCAATACAAGGGGTGGCTCAAGAATTTAGACAATGATACCATAAAAATAAAGACAAAATTATCCAGTTTAGGTGTAAATGTTTATAGTATTAATCCATTTATAAACTTTAAGCTTGAGGGCCATAAATATGAATAATAAAGGTCAACATCCATCTGGTAAAGTAAAAAAGGAAATTAACGACGTAATTAATGAATTAGAGAGGCGTGGAGTAGATGTAAATACCCACATGACTCAAGACACTAAAGGTTTAGGAGATGTAGTAGAAGATGTCTTGAAAACTTTTGGGGTAACAGAGGAAAGATTTAAACACTGGTTTGATTTAAAAGAATGTGGTTGCAGTAAAAGAAAAAAATGGTTAAATGGTATTTTTAGCTGGAAGGTCAACAATAAATGACTTTATACTACGCTCTTAATAAGGATATAAACCCTAAGAAATTTTTAGAAGATGTAAGAAAAGAAATAGTTCATAATAGAGCTAATAAAGATGATGTATTAGTAGTAGAAATTAGAAAAACTGTAGACGTTGTTGAGGATATTGCGAAGCAAAAAACTATTGAATATTTGAAAGAGAATTCGGATGATTAAAAAAATATTATGCCAGAATAAGCATAAGTTATTTATTTCTTGGGAGGCAGGAATAGTTTATGAGAAACCATGCGTCAACATCGCAACTAAGTATACAGTAGACAGCTTTGGAATATTCTACGTGTGTAACGAGTGCCATGAGGAAGGTTGCAAGAGAAGACTTGACTCTACCCGACTCACCTATAAAGAAAAAGATTAAATCTCGTAGAAAGTGTATAATATGATAAGTAACAAAAATTATATATGCAAATTCACACACACAGATAAGAGCAAAAAGATGAAATGTATACTGAGAACTCTGTTCTATCAGTTCCTAGTTCTATTTGTAGGAGCTTCGATAGGTTTTATAGCTAATGCCGAATGGGTGGGCTGGAAGTTTCCCATTGTGGAAAGATCAATCAATAACGTTTTCTTTCCTGTAGATTTTGAAGATCCCGGTGTCCTTCAAATGCTTTATGGTCATGGTAGATTAAAAGTATTTGGAGTGATGGGTAAATACAGAGATATAGAAATTATCGAAGAAGCTATGCTGGCAGAAGAGTGGTACTGGGTTAAGTTTTCTCACACTGACCAAAATGGTAATACTGTAACTGAAATTGAACACATTAGGGTAAGATGGAAGCCTTGGGAATATTATTGGCATAATGATATTAATCCTGTAAGCGAAGAAGAATTTAGAAAGTATATTGAGGAAGGCACTTTAAACAGTAGAGACAGTGATAGAGCTTTCAGACTTATGTATGAAAAAAATGATATGGAAGCAAAGAAGATTAAAATTTAATCATATTCTAACACTATATATAGGTGTGTATTCTTGACGATAGGGTATAATATGGTATTATAGACACTCTGTGTGTCTCCTGCCTTTTATCCTACCTTATTGAAAGAAAACACTATGTTTAAAAGACTTAAACAACTGTTCACAAGCCCAAAGCGTAATGCTTTTACACTAATCGAGCTACTTGTTGTGATTGCCATTATTGGCGTTCTCGTTGGTCTTTTGTTGCCCGCTGTTCAAAGCGCTAGAGAAGCGGCAAGACGAGCATCCTGTTCAAACAATCTAAAGCAACAAGGTCTTGCTATGCATATGAGCTTAGACCAGAAGAGATATTTCCCTGCTGCCGCATGGACTATCGACTCTGCTGGCAAGAAACCAACAGGTAATCAATCTGGCACAGAACATAGTTGGCGGGCATTTGTCCTTGCAAATTTAGAGCAAGGTAACACTGGTTATGATTTTAATAAAAATTGGTGGGAAAATACTCAAGCTATTTCTTTAAATGCGTCTGTATTTATATGCCCAACGGCAATGCCTCCCGCTGGTGGTTATGCTAGTATTGATGGACCCAGTAGAGATAGCGATAGTGCTGCACCAAGTTTAGATCCTAATGTTCTTGGTTATACAGACTATGAAACATTTACTGGTGTTAAAGATAAAATCTTTCCTGCTGGCAGTGATCCTTATGCTAGTAAAACTAATGATGATGGTTGCTTAATAAAAGATCAAGTAACTAAAGAGCAATATATTGTAGATGGTTTTTCTAATACTCTTATGATTGTAGAGTGTGCAAGTAGACCTGATGTTTATAAAGCTAGTAATGGTAAAGCCGCTACTGGTGGCACTAACCAGTGTATTAGTTGGGCAGATTCATTGGGGCCATTTAAATTACATGGTGTTGATGCTAATGGGGATAAATGTAAGAATTGTGCTGGTAATGTACCATTCAATGTTATTAATGATGGCGAGGCATATAGTATGCATCCCGGCGTTATGAACACAGTATATGCAGATGGTTCAACCAGAACTATTAATGATAATGTAGATTTAAGGGCATTTGCTGCTGCTATTACTAGAAACGGTAGAGAATCATCAAGTATTGATTAAAGTTTTTTATTGACAAAAGACGATGAGAGTGGTAGAATACTCTACCACTCTTTTTTTTCTTAGGAGGTTAAATATGACTTGGTTAGAATTGTATAATGTATTACATCGCAGGGCAAATGATATAAAAAATCTTGACTCTGATTTATGGCAACAAGAAGTGCTTTGCCACAATGCAGAAACTGGTGAGGAAATGGAAGTTGAAAATTTCGTGGTAAATGGCAAGACAGTGCTTGCTTTTAATACGAATTCTTTGTATAATGAAGAGTAAGACGGCCCCATCGTCTAGTGGTTAGGACACGGGATTTTCATTCCCGTAACCGGAGTTCGACTCTCCGTGGGGTCATAGGATTTTTTGAAATAAGACAAGAAAGGTTGAGCAAAATGGGAAGTGATATTTTTACAGAAAGCGCAGTCGCTGTTGAATTAGAAACTTTTTTAAATGTAGATGCAATTAAGAAAAAAGCTAAAAGACAAATAATTGCAAATACTCTCTATCAAGAAAAGATAATTGATGAAGAATCTCTTTCTGTTATGACTAACAATAAAAGTGATTTTATTGAAACATTCATTTCTGAATTGAGCATGAGTGATGGGTATGAAAATTGTGAAGAACGTAATAAGTTTATGTTAGAAACTTTTGGACTTCATACAGGAATTGATATGTCAGATATGCCTGAATGGAGTTTAAGAACATTTAACAGCTGTAGAGAATCGGGATATGATATAATGACCGACACTCTATATATTATGTTTGAGTCGTATGACTTATTTGAGACAGTCATGACAGATGAAGGCAAAGAATTTGCTAAAAAATTAGGAGTTGATTATATTAATGAGACAACGTGGACAGTGCATTCGTACTAATTTTAAAAAACTTAATAAAACCATGATAACTCTTAGCCTGTTGTGTTGATTAGTTGACATTTAGTCAGATGTGTTATCATATAGAAAGGACAAATATGCCATATATAAAGCAAGAAGAAAGACAATGGCTAACTCGCCCAATTGAGGAATTGGCAAGCACTATATCTTCCAATCATGATATATCAGATGAGGAGTTTTTGGCTATCTGTGGAGAAATAAACTATTGTTTCAGTACAATATTAACCAAATTAATGTGCAAGCCTTCATATGCTAAAATAGCTATGATAACTGGTGTTCTTGAAAATATAAAGCAAGAATTCTACAGAAGAGTTGGCGTTCCATACGAAGAAAACAAAATAGTACAAAATGGAGATATTAAAGAATATAGGAGGTTGTATCCATGATGTACCATGAAATAAAAAGTCTTAATAAATTTGCTAAAAGTCTCGGAAAAGAAGTGGCAAAAGATGGAGGATTTAGTCTTCAAGAATTAAAACAATACATTAGTGTTGGAAACATAAAAAATATGGTTAAAACACACGCCATGAGGAGATATGATAAATTTTACATAAATGAAGATCAAACAGATCAAATATGCGAAGAAATATTTGATTGGTTAACAGGAGTTAGTTTAGCCAAGTTAGCCGCTGAAGATTACCTTGACTGCTGGTGGGATCAAAAACAAGATTGTATGGTTTTTAAAAAGAAATAAGGATTAAAATGCCAAAGAAAAAACAAGTGTCTCTGGAAGTAATTGAACATATACAAAGAACAATAAATGAATTACTTGAAAATAATATTGAACAAGCATCTAAAAGAAAACTTTGTATAATGATGGAAAAACTTCTAAAGGATACCAAACAAAAAGACGATGATTTTCAATATCTACACTGGAACAAGTACGGAAAACTAGATTGGGAAGCAGAAAAAGAACAACATCTAACTACAATTTCTGTGGGGGATACTGTTCAAATTCCACAACATTACGTAACTGGGCCAGATTATGATGGTAGCGCAGAATTTACCGATGAGATACAAGGTGAATGGTCGAGAGTTTATTACTAATAATCAAAAGGAATTTATTATGAAGAAAATTATTTTAACTTTGGCGTTTGCTTTATTTGCCACAACGTGTTATGCTCATGGACATGGATGGAGACCAGTTGTAACTCCACCTGTTCCAGTTTATCCAGACGTAGTTGTGCCTGCACACCCAGTACAAACTCTAAGTACTTTTGTTAAGCCTAGAGTGTACTACATGTGGACTCCTTACTACACGATCCAACCAGTGAGGCCAAATCACTTCACCTTTTTTCCGAGGCTTCATACGACGTATCAGCCAACAATTCAATGGTCTTGGCAACCATATTACACATATTGAGGAATTTAAAATGGGAGAAGCTTTAGCGACAGTAATTGGTTTAGTATTTATGTTTGGATCTATAAGCATATTTATAAGTTTGATTGTAGAAAAACACGACAGGACACCTGTTAAGCATAGTGCTATTGACAATGATTTGACAGATGTTATGATTGCAGATGAACTATTTGACGACAACGACATAGGAGAATAAAATGGCGAAGGCGACATTGGAAGTGTTTCCAGTTGGTAGCAAAGTACAACTTGATGAAGATCTATTTGGAACTGTACTAAGCGTTACAATAGGTGATAAGAACTCAGTTTTCTATGAGGTGGGTTGGTGGCAAGCTAGGACTTACACTAAAGAACATTTTGTACAAGATCAGTTGACCTTAACCTTGGGCGAACCAGCTAGGATTGGATTTAAGTAGGGAGTGTAGTCCAAAGGCAGAGACAAAGGACTTAAAATCCTTCCAGTGTGGGTTCGACTCCCATCACTCCTATTTATGCATAACATTTACACGAGCATATTAATTTAATTAATATTTATATCGGATTGTTGTGCATAATTTTAATTTTTAATAACAAAAGAAAGAAATGCTATGAAAAAGAAAAATAGATTAATGATCATGGACGCTGGTGAGCGTAGAGATGATGTTAAATTGTATGATGACGCTTCTGATACTATAAAAGTATTGACAAAAGAAGAGTACATTCAACTTCCACTCCAAGACGAATATTGTGGGATACGCCATTCAGACTTTGAGACTGTTTGGCTATCAACAGAGCAGGCGCATATTGTTCCTAGTAAAATGATTTCTTTGGCTCAGGTATTTAAACTTCTGGAACTTGAGCGGTTAAAAAAGAATTGCGAAACAAGCAATAACTTTATATTATCTGCATTCTCTGAGAAGTTGACACCTAGAGCATTACATTATTCTGGACATAAATATGGTAGAGGCAACAAAGACAACGATGACACCTTCGCTATTGCCAAGTTGATAGCTGACTTTAATCAGTATGACAGCCTCAAGAAAGTTAAGTCATTTGATAAGTCAGACAGAACTACACGATGCGCCAAGTGGAGGGAAGAGGTTGCAAACCCTCAGATGAATGCCGCCCAAGCGTGGAACTACGGCTTAATAAAGAAGGGCGAATCTCGACTTGATTTAGATTTATGTCCAGTTGTAAGAGATAGGATTATACCCAACATTCACAAGATTGCATTACTATCTGAAGATGTTAAGTTTTTCTTTTCTTTAGATTCTGTAAAAGAAAACAGACTTTTATCTAGCTATCCGCACATTAGAACAGACATAACGAACTGTCGAGATGTGATTCGTGTAACTAAAAAGAAAAACGGACCAGTTGAATATGAAGTTTCAGATTGGGCATTCGAGATGAGAGGTCTTTATGCTGTTGTAAATGCTATTTTTGATTACAATGGTGATTTCCGTATAGATCCTATTACTAATTGCAGAGTAGGAAATAACTTTCTTAACGAAGCATATTATGTAAACAGTCAGTTTCATCAAAAGGGTGGAGTGAGCAGAGCTGTTTTGTACAACTATGTAATGCCCATAAGGATTGGAGATATGTGGGATCAATTAAATACTGATGTAAAATGGCCTCGTTATACAAACAGTCCATACAATAGGGGTGATCTTACATTTGAACAGGATAAATTTTTTACTCTAGGCAGAAAAAGATTTAAAAAATCTTATAATGACATTATGACATTTTTAAGAACTTTATAAATTTAAGTAAATACTAGGCTCTATAGTTCAATGGATAGAACAGCGGTCTTCTAAACCGCCAATGTGGGTTCGACTCCCGCTGGGGCTATTGGTGTATATAATATATAGCAAATATCACACACAGGAGAATAGCTATGTATTATTTAAGATTTTTTACGTTAAGTTTAATAATATCACTATTTGCATTAAAAGGTTTTTCACAAGCTGATGGATTTTTTGGTGGTAATGAAATGGATTTCTTGATGAGCAAAAAGCCTGCTAAATTAATTATCTTTACTGCTGATTGGTGTGGGCCTTGTAAAGCAGCGAAAAAAGCGATGAAAGAACATGTTGATTTAAAAAGAATGATAGATAGCTACGAAGTAGTAGAGTATAATTTCGATGTTGCAGTCCCAATGAGAAGAAAGTATAATGTAAACAAAGTTCCTACATTCATTATAACAGTAGATGATAATGAGGTAAGAAGACAGGTTGGATTCAGCAGCGTGGACAAATTAAAAAACTTTTTAGATTAGAATTAGGGGGCGTAAAGGTTTCGACAGGTAGATAGAAGCATAGATTGCATCGAGTAGTTAATCAAGAGGCTACTTTAAAACTTGATTACATTTTAATTGCCGATACTTCTGTATTAGCACTCGCCGCTTAGGTGAGAGGGGTTGCATAAACCTTTTTACCCAATTATGCTGACTCCGATAATCGGATAGGGTTGTCCCACCTGAAGTAAACGGGTCGATGGGCGTAGTCGTCCTGACATTTGGAAAGACAAACAGTTTTGTCTGTAGTATTAATAACAACAGACTAACGATGTAGAAGTTTATGTGGAATTTATACTGGACAGGGGTTCGACTCCCCTCGCCTCCACTTACTCCGCAAAGTTAGCATTATACATTTAATGTCTTTAGTTTTATAAAACTTTTAGTGACCATTGTTTAATACTACCCTTGCAGGGTACAATATTGTAATGAAAAATGCCTTAAAGGAGAAACAGTATGAAAACCGCTTTAGTTTTAGGTGGTGGTGGTTTTATAGGAACACACATTGTAAATAGATTAAGCTATGAAGGATATCAAGTAACAGCTGTTGATTTGAAAAGACCAATGTTTTCAAAAACTACAGCAGATAATTTCATTGTAGGAGATTTAACTTGTGAAGATGTAGTAGAACATGTCTTCGATAGAAAGTTTGACGAAGTATACCAGCTAGCAGCGGACATGGGAGGAGCTGGGTATATTTTTACTGGCAAAAATGATGCCAATGTAATGACAAACTCATCTCTAATTAACCTCTTGGTGTGCAAATACGCAACCAAGGTTGGTGTTGATAGACTGTTTTATAGTAGTAGTGCTTGTATTTATCCAGAATATAATCAGTTAGATCCAGAACATCCACACTGTAGCGAAGACTCTGCTTACCCAGCGGCTCCAGATAGTGAATACGGTTGGGAAAAACTTTTTAGTGAAAGACTTTACTTGGCATACAAAAGAAATTATAATCTAAATGTACACATTGGACGGTATCATAATGTATTTGGACCTTTAGGCACTTATGAAGGCGGTAAAGAAAAAGCACCAGCAGCACTGTGTAGAAAAGTTATAACAGCACAAGATAATTCATCAATTGACATCTGGGGAGACGGCACTCAAACTAGATCGTTTTTATATATTGATGAGTGTGTTGAAGGAACATTAAAATTAAACAGGTCAAAATGTTGTGGTCCTTTTAACATAGGTTCAGAAGAAATGATTAGTATTAATGATTTCGCAAAAATGATTATTAAAATTTCTGGAAAAAATATATCAATTAATCACATTGATGGACCTTTGGGTGTTAATGGTAGATGTTCTGATAATTACAAAATACGTGCTGAACTAGGATGGAATCCTACGATGAAATTAATAGATGGAATGCAACAAACTTACAACTGGATACAAAAACAGATAAATGACAAAGATAATTAATTCATACCACCCCAATTTTAGTGGAGGAATTGGCGACTTCTTACGAGGATGTATATATCTACACCAGAAATGTGTTGAGTTAGGTTATTCTTTTGAGATTGATCTTAAACATCATCCAATAAATGCTTATATGTACACTGATTGTAAAGAATCTTATCATGTTGCGTCCATTATAGATGTAGAAAAAGTTTCTATGTCTAAAAATATAAACTCAAACTGGCAAGAAGAAAATAAAAAAACAATAGATGTAATACTAGAAAGAGCTAAAGACACAGTAGTTGTATCTTCTTTATTTTCTGAAGTATTGTCAGACAATGCTGAGTCTAATATCGAATATATAAAAAACTTTGACATTCCTCAAGAAAGCAAAGATTTTATAAAAAATAATGTACATTTTTCTGACGATATTATTGCAACATTTAACAAAACAGATTATGAAGTTATACATTTTAGACTTGGAGATAGACAAACAGTTAAAGATTTAGATAAAAAGTTTGATGAGCTACCATCATTTGTAAAAAATAATTACAATTTTCAAAAGTTTGATATAAGCTTTGATAAATGCTTACAAATATGTTATGATCGACTAAAAAACATAAAATCTAAGGAATTAATAGTTATGTCTGATTGCAATAAGTTAAAAAAATACATCCAAGACAATAGCAAAGAAGAAAAAATAACTATCATGCATTTAAATAGTTCTCATACTTCTAAACAGCCTGCTCTTACGTGTATGACAAAGTTCTCTTCAAGTATTAAATCTAACGACATGTTCTACACGGCTCTCGATGTATATGTGTTATCTAATAGTTGTTCTAATTCTTCATATAGCGTATACAATTGGGGATCAGGATTTGTTTGTTGGATTACAAAAGTTTTTGATATACCTCTAATTTTGGAGCATATATAAGTTGTTAATATCTCACAGTTTAAAATATGTTTTTATACACGTACCTAAAACAGCGGGAACTTCTATAGAATGTTTATTAAAAGAAGAACCAGCTTTCCAAGTTGATGAAATTGGTCATTGGTACGGAGCTAGTGAGAGCGATTATGAACAAGAACCCAAGCTATGCAGACAATTACACAACCATAGTTCGGCAAAAAAAGTGAAAGAATATTTTGAAGAAATGGGATGGAAGTGGGATGAATATTTTAAATTTGGATTCATGAGAAATCCTTGGGACTTACAAGTTTCTCAACACTGTTATTTTATGCAAAGCCTTACAGAGAGTAATACCTCTGATGAAAATCTTAAGCTTATAGAGGAATATAAAAATAAACCAGCATATGAGTTTATTAAATCAAGAGCAAAGTTTGATTTTATAGACCATTTTTTATGTGATAAGAATAAAAACATTATAGTAGATTTTATTGGTAAATTTGAAAATTTAAATGAAGACTTTCAAAAAATACAAGACAAGATTGGGGTTTCGGGCTATAGTCTTCCAGCTTTTAATCAATCAAAACGTATTAAAAATTATCAAGTTTATTATGACGATGAAGCAAGAGAACAAGTCAAAAAATCATTTTACAAAACAATATCTTTGGGCAATTACACATTTGGAGATGGAGCATGTATACAGAACCAGTAAAAGGTTTAAGTTTAGAAGATTGTAGTTTATATCACAGCTTTAGTGATTCAATGTTGGGACATTGGGACTTGAGACATTGTGTTGATGATTATTTGGGCAATCTTGATTTTAAAAACAAAAGAGTTATAGACGTAGGTGCTGCAAGCGGGTACTTGTCTTTTGAGATGGAAAAACGAGGCGCAGAAGTTGTTTCCTACGACATGCCAGATTCAACATACTGGGATCAACTTAAGTTTCCCGGATATATTCCACACCAAGCTACAGACAGGTCAAAAAAGCTAGACAATGCCATTCACTATATGCATGAAAAATTAAACTCTAAGTGCAAATTTTACAGAGCAAGCATATACGATGATTTGCCAGATGAACTTGGTGATTTTGACATAGCTTTATTCGGGACAATACTAGCTCATTTGAGAGATCCAATGTTAGCTTTAATGAATATATTGTACAAAGTCAAGGAAAGAGCTATACTTGTAAATCCATTCTTCAATACTCAAAAAGGATCTTTTTTCTATAAACCTAACAAAAAACATTTTAATAGGATTTGGTGGAGCATATGTTTTGATGACATAGAAAAAATGGTAAATGCCATAGGTTGGGAGATAGAACACGTTAAAAATATATCGCCTTTGCAATTAGTAAATGTGGATGTTCCAACTGAAAGATCATATAAAAGCGTTGTTATCAAGAGGGTTTCATGATCTCTATTAAGAAAATAATCGCTGACTCAGTTGATAAAATGCATAAAGGCATGGAATATGAAGACAATTTATCAGAAAGTTTTGTAGAAGAAAGATTTCATAACCTTTATATCAAATCGTGTATTTCTTATAATTATGAACTATATGAAGAGTGTTTAATATACTTAATTAAGTCTTACAAAGAGTTTTGTAGTTTTGATGCTACTCTTTTTTGTTATACTTTGTTTCAGTATTCCCATAATAACAATTGCAATAGTAATTTAATTTTAGAATCATTGATTGTCATTGCTGAAACTAAAGATTTATACAAATCAAATCAAGTTGATCTAATAAAGAAAAGTATTTTTGCTTTTAATTCTGATGGAAAACTTGATAAAAATTCAAAAAAATATATTGATAAACATTTATCTATTTTTTGTGATCCAGAATTATTAGACAATTTGTCTAAAGATGAATTAAGAAGTTTTGATTTATCACAAACATCCGTAAATACATTGGTTAATTGTCTATACAATGAATCTTCTAGTGGTATAGGAGATTTTTTAAGAGGTTGCTGTTTCTTGTTTGAGCAATGCAAGCTATATAATATTAATTTTCGTATAGATTTTTCTAAGCATGACATTAGTAAATATATCAAGTCTAAGTCTAAGAATAAATTTAAAATAGAAGATATATTCGACACTGAAAAGATAAATAAAGAATTATGTACTAAAGAAAATTATATAGAAAACATAAAGAATAATCTAATTAACGTGTTGCAGAGATCGACAGAAGATAAAGTATTTTTATTTACAAATTATTCTGACTTTATTGATTGCAATCTTTCACTTGATAGAATATCTTTAACTGATAAGTGTCAAAATTTTATGCAAGCTAACTTAATTTTTAGCAAAAATGTTCTCAAAGAGTGGAAGAGGTTGATACATTTTCAGAATACATCAAACTATGAGATTGTACACTTCAGGCTTGGTGACAAATATTTGCTGAACACAGCAGATGAGGATAGTACAGAACTCTTTGCCTCACTAGTAGATATCATTAATAATATTAATCCAAAAGGTAAGCTATTCATACTGTCTGACTCCAACAAATTTAAAGAATACTGTAGGCATAATATTTCTAATAAAAACGTAGGAATACTACACACAAGAAGTCAACATTGTTCTAACGCTCCGGGGTCTATAGATAATTTAGATATTGACAAACAAAAAAAGATTGATAATATGTTCTATGTAGCACTAGACATGAAGTTTTTATCCTGTGCTGACAAGGTGTACTCATACAGTGTATATCCTTGGGGTTCTGGTTTTTCTTTCTGGATTTGCAAAATATTTGGAGTTGACATAGAAAGCCATCCGATACAACATGATAGAGAGGGAACAATTGATTGGACTGAACAATAATGGTAAAGATACAGTCTATATTTAAAGCTGGGAGTTCACTTCAAAGCAATATATATGATTATATAAATTTTGTATCTGGTGATAATCTAATAAAGTTTAGCAGAATGTTAACAGTTATTGATATTGACTGTAACATCCTCATATTGAGGCATCCTGTTAATAGAATGATTTCCCAGTATTATTCTCGTGGGTGGACACATAAACTTGACGAGTTTAACACAGAAGAGGTTAGGTATAAGGTAAGATCAAAGACCCTATCAGAGTATGTCGTAGGAGGTGTGTTATTCCAAAAGAAAATATACCAAAACATACTTGACAAATCAGAAAACTTCCATATAATAAAGTATGAGGACATGATGGAAGACCCTTTGGCGTTTATGAAATTCATCCTCAGATCAGTAGACAGACTAGACTTATTAGACATTGTTTACGATAATTTCAGTGAAGATTTTGTCTTTGATAATAAAGACTATAGTGAAGATATATCAAATGGAAGATCAAATACTCATAAGAGAAACTTAGACCACGAAGAATACCTTCATAAATTTAATGAACACGAACAATCATTAATACATAAAAACATAGGAGATATACTCACGCACTACGATAGTGTACCAAATCTGCTAAAAAGTGTATAATATAAGGTAAGGAGACCTATCTTATGTTTAATTTTGCAGATAAATTTTATGGACGATCCCCTAAATGGAGAAAAGTTAGGGGTGAACATATAAAACGAAACCCTACTTGTGCTGCATGTGGCAGAAAAGAAGGGCTTGAAGTTCATCACGTAATACCTTATCATGTAGATAACACAAAAGAGTTAGACCCTAACAATTTAATCACATTATGCGGCAAATATTGTCATTTCGTTTTTGGACATTTCATGGATTGGAAAAGTTGGAATGAGAATGTTGTACGCGATACTACCTTATATCACATCTCAAAAAAAGCAAGACCATATAAAGAAGTGTTTGGTGGTAAATCAAAGGAGTGTCCTTATGCGATATATCATACTATGTGCAATTTTGTTACTTGGCTTTTCAAATTTTTCCGCAAGAGCGGGAACGATTAGTCCAACAGTTTCTGATTCTAAATACCTCGCCTATGGTCAAAAGCATGAATGCGTTGTAAGAATAGGTGGTGTGTACGAACATCTATCTAAAGGAGATAGCACTACTAAGTTTTTAGCTTCTGCTGTTGTTGTTAGACCAAGAATAGTACTGACTGCTGCTCATGTGGTAGACAAGGGAAGTCAAATATATATAGAAAAAGATGGAAAAAAAATAGATGTATCCTTTGCATTAAAGCTACAAGCTTACAATGGTGACTTAATGGGTCCACTAGATATTGCCATATGTTTCTTATCTAAACCTGTAGAACTTGATTTTTATCCAGAATTGTATGAAAAAAATGATGAAATAGGAAAATTGTGCAGCATATCTGGTTACGGAATTACTGGCAATCACAGAACAGGTGCTATAAAATCAGATTATAAAAAAAGAGCTGGTTCTAATATTATAGACGATACAACATTTAAAGGTATGTTAGTCTGCTCTATAAATAAAGACCCACAAACATCATTAGAGTTTTTGATATCTCATGGTGATAGTGGAGGAGGTCTATTTATTGATCAAAAGTTAGCTGGAATTAACTCATCTATAATGACTGCCAAGGGTGGCAATTTAAATTCAAACTATGATGATCAATCATGCCACACTAGAATTAGCCTACATAAACCTTGGTTGGACTATATTATTGAAAAATTAGAAACAAGAGGTGAATCTTTTGCAGCTGAAGCAGCAGCAAAAGTTAAGCTAGGGTTTTTGTAATTTTAAGTTGACAAAAGTAGATTTTTAGAGTATCATATTAAACAGGACATTTAGTCACAATCGTTGTTGCAAAAATTACGTTTAATGTGCTTTGTTCTGTTCATGATACTATAATATTAAAATAGGAATATAAAATGAGGAAAACAATATTGTTGACAGGTGGTGCTGGATTTATTGCACACCATGTGGTAGAATACTTATTGAATAAAACTGATGTAAATATTATCACACTAGACAGGCTTGATTATAGCGGGAACTTAAACAGGCTTAACGAAGTAGTTCTTTCTGCTCCAGAATCTGAAAGAAAAAGAGTAAAAACAGTATTTCATGATCTTAAAGCAGAACTTAATCCTCAAATAATTGCAACCATTGGCAATGTTGATCAAATTGTACATTTAGCCGCTGGTAGTCATGTTGATAGAAGTATTGATTTTCCTATGGAGTTTGTTTTAGATAATGTTATTGGAACAGCAAACATACTTGAGTTCTCACGTAAATGTGATAATTTAGAAAGATTTATTTATTTTTCTACAGATGAAGTATTTGGTCCTGCACCAGAAGGTGTTAAATATAAAGAAAACGATAGATATAATTCTACAAATCCATATAGTGCTTCAAAAGCGGGTGGCGAAGAATTAGTAGTAGCATATGAAAACACATATAAATTACCTTGTTATGTAACTCATACCATGAATGTGTTTGGTGAAAGGCAGCATCCAGAAAAATATATACCTATGTGCATAAAACGCACAAGAGATGGTGAAACAATTACTGTTCATAGTAATCCATCCAAAACAAAAGCTGGATCTCGTCACTACATTCATGCAGATGACGTTGCTGACGCAATGTGGTTCTTGTTAAATTATGATGCTAGTAAAGTAAAAACGCAAGATTTTGGAGGTGCTAAATGTCCTAAGTTTAACATTGTGGGCGCAGAAGAGATGGATAATCTTGAATTAGCTAAATTTATTGCTGAGTGTCAAGATACTGTTTTGAAATATGATATGGTAGATTTTCACAGCGCTAGACCGGGACATGACTTGCGTTATGCTCTGGATGGTAGTAAGATGAAAGAAATGGGCTGGACACCTCAACCAGTAAAGGAAAGATTAAAACAAACTGTTAATTGGACATTAGATAATAATAGGTGGTTAATCACATGAGCAATGGCAAGGGTGATAAAAGAAGACCAAAAAGTATCTCTTATGATGAATGGTCAAAAAATTATAACAGTATATTCAGGAAAAAAGAAAAAACAAAAAAAACAAACAAAGATGAGCGTTAAACTAATTTCTATTACTCCTGATGCAGAAAAAACAATAGCGTACTGCGCAAGAGTATCTAATCCTAGTAATCAAGAAAACCAAAAATATTCTAAGCTTTTAAAATATTGCATAGATCATGGTCATTGGTCTATATTTGAGATGGCAAATATGGTTCTTGAGTTAGAAACTACTAGAGGTATTGCTGCACAAGTACTAAGACATCGTAGTTTTAGTTTTCAAGAATTTTCTCAAAGGTATGCTGATACTTCTTATCTTAGGAGTGCTATAAACATTCCAGAACTTAGGACTCAAGATCCAAAGAATAGACAAAATAGCATAGACGATCTTGACGAAACTAAACAAGCTATATATAATAGAAGTATGAGAGAATTGTTCTCAAGGTCTAAGGCTTTGTATGACGATATGATAAGTAATGGAGTAGCGAAGGAATGTGCAAGATTTGTACTTCCTCTATCCACTCCAACAAAAATGTACATGAATGGAACTTTACGAAGTTGGATTCATTATATAGAATTGAGAACTGCAAACGGAACACAAAAAGAACACATGGATTTAGCAAATAAATGTAAGAATATTTTTATTAAACAATTACCCGTAGTATCGGAGGCGTTAGGTTGGAATGTTAGATAAAGCTACAATCGAAATAACAGATAAGCATATTAATCATGGTTATAACTCTATCAACAATGCAGATCGTGCTAGTATTAGCCCTTTGGAAATTGCTGTAGCGGAAGCATTGAAGATTGATCCAGAAAGAGTAGAAGTTAAACATGATAAAACATATATATGGATGTATGATGATTCAGACTATATGTTATATTCATACGATGAAGAATCATATGTAAAAGTATATGATTTTTTAAATGAATGGCAATTAGTATTACAAGGTGTGGAAGATGGTATTCCCACTAAATTTGAGGGTGATCTTATTACTTTTAACATAGAGGTGGATGATGATACAAGAACTCATTCCAATAATTGGCATGGAGCAAGCCTTGATTTTAGCGGGTTTGCCGACGAATTTGATGAACACAAAAAAAATCTAAAGTTTCGCTTGACAGATGACGAATATTAATTATACTTAAAGCAGTTGTCACACACATTTACTTTTAGGAATTAGCCAAATGAAATTGCACTCAAGCACACATGTTGTCGAAAAATCAGGAAATTTTGAAGAGAATCAGTTTAGCATTGAAGCTTCAGCGAAAGCCTTCATGATCTTGTCAGATGGTCTTTATTCAAATAAGATCTTGGCAGTAGTTCGTGAACTTTCTACTAATGCTTATGATTCTCATGTTGATGCGGGTGTGGCAGATCGTCCTTTTGAAGTTCATCTGCCCACCCGTCTCGAACCATTCTTCCATGTTCGTGACTACGGTACGAGCATGACCCATGAGCAGTGCATGACATTATATACTACGTACTTCCGCAGTACACGTAATGATAGCAATGACGCTGTAGGTTGCCTTGGTCTTGGGAGTAAAGCACCATTTGCTTATGCTGATAGTTTCACTGTAGAAGCATTCAAGGATGGTGAGAAGCGTGTTTATGCTGCACACCGTGATAGCAATGGCAGTCCTACATTCTGCTTGATGGATACTGTACCAACAGAAGAAGAAAATGGTATCAAGGTATCACTACCAGTAGAAAAGAACGACTGTGATCGTTTTGTGCGAGAGGCTACCAAGACATATCAGTACTTCAAGGTTCGCCCAACTCTTAATGCTGAGTTGGTGTATAACACAGAACGTAGCTTACTTACAGACAAGAATGGTAAGTGGGACTTCACTACTTCTCGTAACGAGAATTTTGTAATCATGGGTCAAATTGCATATCCAATTGAAGAAGAGTCAATAGGCGATCATTATGATGATAACGATAAGGTTGCTAATTTTCTATGGAATACAAGTGGACTACGACTACACTTAAACATTGGCGATGTAGACATTACACCAAGTCGTGAGGCGTTGTCTTACACTTCAGAGACAAAGAAGAACATTCGTAATGTTATCGAGTCTGTTATCAAGGATATCAAAGAAAGTGTAGAGGATGCAATCAAACAGCAACCTACACTATACCTTGCACGTAAAAAGTATGTTGAGATTGAACAACAGTGCCATTCTGTAAAACAAGCAATGGAAAGTCTTAATAAGGCAATCAAATGGAATGGTCAAGATATATTTGACGAGATGGTTGGCAACAAGATCAAGGTATCAAGCCTCAACCTGACGCACATACATAAGTCTGGATATCGCAGCAAGTCAGAAACAAACAAAGACCCAGAGTTTGTACCATTCCGCAAAGACACTCGTTTTGTTATAGATGATTTGCCAAGAGGTGGCATGACTCGTATTCGCAACACGATCAAAGAAGAGCATTCCAATAGAGGTTACAGCAGTCAAGGATATGATGTATACGTCTACAAGCTACGACAAGACCTGATTGGTGGCACAGAAAAGCCATACTATTATGACGAGACACAGGACAACAACAAGCTACTAGACAAGCTTGGTGGTGCAAAGCCTGAGAACGTAGTGTTCACATCTAGTATGCCAAAACCAGAGCGTTCATCTAATAGAAGCAACTCTGTGTACTCAGCAGAGGTCAAGTGCTTCAATTGGTATGGCGACAGTGGCAAGTTTGAGTTCAGGAAAGTATCTGTCAAAGATCAAAACATGATTTACATTCCTGCTATCAAAAAGAAGAACAGGTGGGGTGATGACAAGTCTGACTGCAAACTGTCTAACTTCCTAAGTGTATCTGATAAAGCTCTAAGTATATATCTTAACTTACTATGCAAGTATTATGGTGTGAATGTGTATGGCAAGACTATCTGCCTCATGACTCCATCACAGATCAAGCAGCGTAAGCTAGAAGATCGCAGCAATTGGGAAGGCCCAGAGTTTATTGTGGACTACCTCAAGGCTCTAGTCAAAGACTCAGCAGAAGAGATCAGTGGTATTAGACATGCACATAGATGCTCAGATCGTAATCTACACGATGTTATCCTTGGCACTACTACTGACAATAAGGCAAAAGAAATCGTGCTTGAATTTCAGGAATACAATGATAGAATTACTAAGAATCAGAACGATCTAGATATGGTCTGGAAGCTTGGTAAAGAAATGGATATGGATAGTCTGTGGGCAGAACCAGAAGGTTTTGATCAAGACGCTAAGTATTTCAGACCACTTAAGAAAGAAATGGAGAAGTATCCTCTTCTCGATGGTATCAATACCAACAAGGTTAGTGAGCTTGACATGTCAGCTTACATTGACATGGTAGAAAATTCAAATAAAGTATTGACAAATGTTTGACGATAAGGTATAATACACAGGTACTAATTTTACACACAGGAGTTTGAAATGAATTACATTATTGCAAATGACGGAAACGCAACAGCGACAGTAGCAGGTGAAGTTTACACCTTTGGCAAGTCGCACCCAAGATACGAAAGACTTATTACTCATCTTAAGAATAATAATGTCGAACACTTTGAGGCATCCTACGACATTGTATCGCATGTAAATGCATATTGCGATGGATATGCCAGCGTTGAAGATGGTAAGATGAAGTGGGATGGGATTGAGATGCCAGAGATGTTTGGTGGCACAATCCTTGATATGATCCAGCAGGGTTATCCTTTTGAGCCTATGCTTAACTTCCTTGATAACATGTCGCAGAATCCATCTGACCATGCTATTACAGAACTATTTGAGTTTATGGAAAACAAGAATATGCCTATCACACCTGATGGACATTTCTTAGCATACAAGGCAGTAGATCCAAACTACAGAGATTTATATTCTCACACGTTTGATAACAGCGTTGGGAGTACATGTGAGGTTCCACGTACTAAAGTAAATGGAAACAGAGAGCATCACTGTGCTGCCGGACTACACGTTGGAGCGTTTGATTATGCCAAGTCGTATGGCGGGATTGACTTGGATGACAACGAAGGCGACGACGGCAACAAGCTTATGATTTGCAAGGTAAATCCACGCGATGTTGTAAGCGTACCAAACGACTGCCGTTGTCAGAAACTACGCTGTTGTAAGTACGAGGTGGTCAGTGAGTTTGAAGACTTACTAAAGAGTGTTGTTCATATGACAAAGGACGACATTGATTACTCTAATCTTAAGAAGCGTAACGAGGAATGGATTTTTGAGGTCACTGCTAAGTTAGAGCGTATCAATAACGTTCTCAAGAAGCGTGAAGCTGTTCTTAGCTAGTGGCTATAAGGAGGGGTGGGGCAAGTAGTGTGTGACTTGCCTCATCCCGGTCTTTGTTTTTTACCTTAAGGCGGTAGAAACTATGAACACAAATGTACAGGAATATTGATGTGGACGAACGATTGTTAAACATGGCAGCAAGATACTGGGACAAGAATGATCCCCTAACAGAAGAACAAGTACACTGGGTTTTAAGAGATGAAGGATACTCAAAGGACGAAATTGACAATGCGATCAGTGATTATTTCGCTATTCATATACGCTCTAACATTCTCCTTCATTATTGGATTGCACCAATTGTTCTAACAATAGTAATGATTGGCTTAGTTGTATATGTACAAAATTTAATATGGATTAATACTGGACCATGAAAAAATATATTAATTTAGATGATCAATACGTATATCTTGTTGGTCTTGAAAATGTTGACGGACAAACAACCATGACTCTTGTAGACAAAACATCACACAGTGAAAGCTATGATTGCAAAGAAGACAGATTTGCCAATACAAGTATTCATATTGACAAATATAGACTTTTAAAATTAGCAGATTTTATATACGAACATTGCAATGAAACAAACTAAAATTATTGCACTTGCAACACTTTGTTTTATTGGTATACTAATATTATTGTTATTACCAAGAAAAGAACTTACAGAGCAAGATAAAGTTAAACAATGGAGACCAAGAGATTTCTATTACATATATCAAATGTGGACAGATAGAGATCTTATTGAATTAAAGGAAAAGATCGAACACGATGAAATGGTCAGAAATCAAGAAGTGGGCCAAGGCAAAAGGTTATAATGTCTCAAGAGAGAAGGCAGAGAATACCGATGAATATACATATGAGTACACTTGGGTTAAAGACGATGAATCATCTGGAGGTTTAGCTACAAGTGTTAAAGGTTTAGCAACTGATATATTTAATGATATAACAAATAATAAACATTTAGCACATCAATTACAATACAAGCAAGAATTTAAATGGTTTAAGAATGAAAATTAATTACGAACCCAAGCTAGACTTTGATGATGTATTATTAGTCCCACATAGAAGCAGAACTGCTTCACGCTCTGATATTAAACTGGTACGTAACTTCTCATTCTACCATTCTGATAACGTCTGGGAAGGTGTACCAATCTTTGCTGCAAACATGGACACAACTGGAAGCCTAGCCATGTCTAAGACATTAGCTGAATATGCTATGCCAACGTGTCTGCATAAGCACTACGAGGTAGACGATCTAGTGCGTGAATTATATTACCCTGAAACTCAATGGTATAGTATAGGTATTAAAGACGCAGATATTTTTAAACTAAATGAGTTTAAAGAGAAGTCAGGTATGAATCCTAATATATGCATAGATGTAGCCAATGGTTATACAGACGACTTTGTTGCCTTCTGCAATAAGGTAAGAAGTCAGGTAAGTAAACATACTATTATAATGGCTGGAAATGTTTGTACACCAGAGATGGTTCAGGAATTGATCTTGCATGGTGGAGTAGATATTGTTAAGATAGGTATTGGACCCGGATCTGCTTGCACAACAAGATTAAAAACTGGTGTTGGATTCCCTCAGTTGTCAGCTATAATAGAGTGTAGCCATGCAGCACATGGATTACGAAATGGAGATGGAAGATTAGGATTAGTATGTGCTGATGGTGGTTGTAGAACTCCTGCCGATGTGTGCAAGGCGTTTGCTGCTGGTGCAGACTTTGTAATGCTTGGTGGCATGTTGGCTGGAACGTATGAATGCGAGGGCGATTGGCAATACGAGTGGGTGTCAGATGGTAAACATGACTATCATCATAAGATGGTTAGAACGTCCCTAAAGTTTTACGGCATGTCTTCAAGCGAAGCGCAGTCAAAGTATGGTGGAGTGAAAGATTATAGAGCTAGTGAAGGTCGTGTAAAAGAAGTGCCATACAAAGGACCAGCAAAGGATATTGTATTAGATGTATTGGGTGGACTTAGAAGTGCCTGTGCATATATTGGAGCAACTAAACTAAAAGATATGAACAAGTGTGCAGAATTTAATTTAGTAAATAGAACTCATTTTGACCAGAGTATGTAATGACATTACCAGCAATAATTATTTCTACACTATGTTACATCTGGACATCTACCTGTTGTATTATAGGTCGTGACTATCCACACGCTTTAATGTGGTTCGCATACGCTTTAGCAAACTTAGGATTACTTTGGTATGAATTCAATAAAATGGGACAATAGATTTCTTGAGTTAGCCAAACTAGTCGGATCGTGGTCGAAAGATCCGTCAACTCAAGTGGGTGCTGTAATAGTAGATAGTAATAATAGAATTGTGTCTATTGGTTTCAATGGTTTGCCTCAAGGGGTTGTGGATTCTGAAGAAAGGTTAGTTGACAGAGAGGCTAAATACCATATAATTGTACATGCAGAAGCAAACGCTCTTATGTTTGCCAATAAGTCAGTAGAAGGCTGTACATTATACACTTGGCCTTTTCAGCCATGTTCAAGATGTGCTGGTCTGATTATACAATCTGGTATCAACAGGGTGGTTTCAGTAGTACACTCTGAAGAGAGGTGGAAAAAAAATTTCTCAATCGCATACGATCTGCTTAATGAAGCAGGGGTAAAAGTTAGCTTAACAAATGGAATAGAGTGGACATGAGTTACGACAAAGATTATATAGACGAGCAGAGGAAAAAATCTATAGAAACTTTAGTTGCTGATTGTTATATGGCACACCAAGAAGCTATAATAGTTCAGCTGATATATCGACTTGAAAAAGAATACCGAGAACTTGCCGCTCTCGCTAGCTTAGGAGAATATCAGGAAACTTGGACGCATAAAAAATTGTTAGATTATGTTACTTATGAAACTTAAAAGGAGAAGATATGCCAACAGTAAAAGAAATGGCTGAATCGCATCTTGGGAATGTACAGAAAGCGATAGCTGATTTAGAAACGCAAAAAAACCAAATTGATGATGAGATTAAAAAATTACAATCTTATCTGGCAGAAGGTATCAGTACTTTAGGTGGTGATGAGAATGTTTCCAAGGAAAATAATTAAAAGGAGAAGTGTAAAATGAATAATGTTGATTTTTTTACAAGATTGTACAACGTAGCAGATGCATATCATTGGGATATTAATGACAAGAAGGTCACTGCTACATTTCAAAGTGGACCACATCGTGGAGAAACCTTGAATCCAATCACAGCATTGGCTCACAAGTCTGGACTTGGTGTTTTTAATAACACAAGAGAAGGAACACAAAATGCAGCAAGTGCTTTGGGAATTTCTAGAACTTTTGCTAGAAATGTTTACAGTGCTACCATCGGTAGTAATAATCGTGGGAATACGCAAGTGCTTCGTGGAAAAATTCGTTCAGCTTTGGAGGTATAGATGAATATTAATACTTGGTTGGGGTGTGGTAGGTTAACTAAAGATGCAGATTTTAACGTTACCCAAAAGGGTACGTCTATGGCTAAATTTCGCATGGCTGTAAACGATAGGCGTAATGACGACACTTTGTATCTGAATGTTTTGTGTTTTGGCAAGATGGCTGAAGCGCTCAAAGAACATTTGACTAGAGGTAGACTAGTGGGAGTTCAAGGTAAAATCAAGATTGACGACTACCAAGACAAGGAAGGTAATCCAAGAAATTCTGTTTGTGTTATGGCAGATGAAATTTCTTTGGGGCCATCTCCCAATAGTAATAGTGAAACGACAACAAAAGAAAATAATTAACATTTAGTCTCAATTATTAATATTTATTAATATTTAGCGAGTATTGTTGATAACTTTTAGCCGCAATGATTACTTAATAGTTACCTTTAGTGCGCATAGTTGTCAAGAACCCTCAACAGAACTCCTGTTGGGGGTTTTTTTCTAAAGAAGTTACCTTGACATTGACGATAACTGTGTTATAATGGTGTAAAGGAGAAAAGTTATGGGACATGAAGACACAGTACTTAGCCAATTAATTGCGTTTGCAATGCTTGTGTTAGCCGTTTATCATTTTTGCAAAGGTTATAGCAAGGGTTCAAAAATTGACTTGGATAATATAGAAATTTTTAGAGTACAACCTATACAACAACCTCAAGAGTTTAAAGCAACAGTTAAAGCAAAAGTTAAACCAGCATACAGTGACTTTCAACTGGAATGTCTTGCTGCTTTAGAGGCTATTGGTTATAAAACTAAAAAGGAAAGAGTTTTCATATTACACTCTGTGTTCAATGAACACAATCCTTCAACAGTACAAGACTTTATAGCAAAGGTATACAAATGAACAACGTAAAAGGTATGAGGACGTATTTAGCTGGGGCTATGGACAGAGTTATTGACGGTGGAGTTGGCTGGAGAAATGCGATTACTCCAATGCTAAAAGAGTTAAAAATTGATGTTATAGACCCATGCGATAAGCCTATTGAGTCAGCAAAGGAAGGTCCAGACACTAGAACTATTATAAATTATTACAAAGAAACTGGACAGTTTAATAAGATTAGAGAAGAGTATGGTCATATAAGAAACGCTGATCTACGCTGTGTAGATGTTTCTGATTTTATTATTGCTCACATTGATATCAACGTTCACATGTGCGGATCATACGAAGAAATATCTACAGCAAACAGGCAAAAGAAGCCGATACTAGTATGGTGCGAACAAGGTAAAATGCTAGCACCTAATTGGTTGTTTTTTATGCTGCCTCATGAGCATATATTTAGTTCTATGGATCAATTATTAGCTTATTTATATGATGTGTCTAGGTGTGAAGATACGGCTAAACTAAAACGATGGTTCTTCTTTGACAAGAAAGTTGTATAATGAATAAATTAAAACTGCCTGATGTAACACTAATAAGTATTTGTGGAACTCCAAAATATACTCCTATTAGCAAAGTTTCCTTGCATCATTGCCAAAAGTATGTAGAGTTTGGTGATGTTTTGTTATTTTCTAGTGAGGATGACGACGAATTTAAAACTGTCAAGACACCACTTATGGATTTCTGTATGTATAATAAATTCTGTGTAGAAGAATTAAAAAATTATATCAAAACAGACTACTGCCTAATTGTTCAAGAAGATAGTTCTATCACTGATCCAAGTTTTTGGACTGATGACTTCCTAAACTTTGATTACATCGGATCGCCTTGGCCCATGTATAATTTTAGAGTTGGCAATGGAGGATTTAGCTTGAGAAGTAAGAAATTTCTTGAAGAATCATCTAAGATAAAGTATACTGGGGATGCTCATATTAAAGCTGGTTTTGATCAAAAACAGTTTTCGCAAGGACTGTCTACACCAGAAGACTTTTTCCTTTGTTACATAAAACAAGATGAGTTAGAGAGAAATGGTGTTAAATTTGCAGATCCTGTAACAGCATATCAGTTTGCTGTTGAGTATCAGGGGACAGGAGTGTTAGAGGGAGAAGAAGAGAAAGGTGAGTGGATAGTTAAGACTTTTAACCCAATGGAAGTAGAGACTTATAAGTCATTCGGCTTTCATGGACGGTTTAATGTTGGAGGCATGAAAGAGTTGCTAAAAACTAAAAAAGAGATCTACGGAATAGATGAGTTAACTAGTGTCCCATCCTTGTCGAAAGTAACAATGTCTATGAATAAGAAAGTATGAAAATAATGGATTTAAATTTAATGTTCCCAATTAATCAGCTGGGATATGGCATAGCAGGAACAAACATATGTAAAGAGCTGACAAAAATATGTCATGCTAGCCTTTCACCAATCGGTCCAATAGAGGTAGTATTACAGTCGGATGTAGAACCTTTAAAGAAAGCGTTGAGTAATTACCAAATGTTAAACTTTGATGCTCCGTGCGTCAAGATGTGGCATCAGAATGATATGGGATCTTTTGTGGGCAGAGGAAAGAGGATAGGTTTTCCATTCTTTGAAATGGATATTTTTAACGAGATAGAAAAACATCATCTTAACTCATTAGATGCTATATTTGTCTGTTCCGAATGGGCTAAGAACATATGTCTTAAAAATTTAAAACTTAATGAAAATCAAATACATGTGATACCTCTTGGTGTAGACAGAAACTTATTCCCAACGGCTGAAAATAACACTAATAAGAATACAATATTCTTTAATTGTGGTAAGTGGGAGGTTAGGAAAGGACATGATGTACTTGTTGAGGTTTTTAATAAATCATTTAATGAAAATGACGACGTAGAATTGTGGCTTATGTGTAGCAATCCATTTCTTTCGCCAGAAGAATCAAATCATTGGGAATCTTTTTATAAACAATCCAATTTAGGTCATAAAATAAGAATACTTCCAAGAGCAAAGACTCAAGAAGAAGTGTATAATATTATGTCTCAAGTAGATTGCGGAGTCTTCCCCTCCAGAGCGGAGGGTTGGAACTTGGAACTTTTAGAATTAATGTCTTGCGGTAAAAATGTTATAGCAACAAATTATTCAGCCCACACAGAATTCTGCAACAGTGAAAACTGTTTCTTAATTGAGACTACAGAACAAGAAACAGCTTATGATGGAAAATGGTTTACTGGACAAGGAAACTGGGCAAAACTGTCGGAGACGGTAATTCAAGACTTGATAAACAATATGCAAAATGTTCATCAGTTAAAGCAGAATCAAGAGTTAAAGCCAAACCAGCAAGGCATCACAACAGCTGAAAAATTCTCTTGGGAGGAATCAGCTAGAAAGATACTCCACCATGTTCAACATATTCAAAAGAAATAAAGAAGAAACAGAAGTAGAACAAGAAAAAGAATTAGCAAGTGTTAAATTTTATATTACTAACGTTCAAGATCCACCACGGGTTTCAATAAATATAGATAGCTATGACAATGAGTGTATTAACTCTTTATGTTGTATAGTTTCTTTGTTGTCTGAAGAATACCTTACTGTAGAAACTATAAATATAATTAAACAATATATGATAGAAAATGATAAATCTGATATTTTTTCATCAATTGCTTTAAAGCTGGGAGAAATGGAAGCGTTTAAAAAAGAGTTTAAATCCACACCTGAATCGTCACACATAACAGAACCTTGTATTAAACCATCTGACTTATCTAATTACTAATATGAAAAACAAAATAGGTTGGCAAAAATACGAAGCGCTATTAGAAGAGCAGATGTCTTCTACATTCATAACAGACTTATTGAAAAATTCAGTTGACGCTATGACAGAAGAAGACAATACTGAAGAAACGGCGTATCAAGACCAAGAAGAACAAATTGATGATAGTGATTCTATCATGATACCTATGAGTTCCAAACTTATAGAAGATGCTATGATGATTACCAATTTTGACTGTTGGTTGGGTCATACTAATTTTGATATTACTCCTCATGTTAAAAGAATACTAGACAGTACACAAGGCGTTGAGCTATTACGTGTAATGAGTAGGTATCGTTTTTTCATAGGAGTTGGAAAGATGTTTGAATTTACAGAAGTGCGTAAGAATATTGAAGAACAATTAACTCAGGAGACTACGGATGAAAATTGAAAATTGCATAAATGTAAGAATTGAATCAGCTATGAAGAATACGGACATAACCAAGATAATGCACAAAGCATCATCTAAATTTATTAGAAGTTTAGATCCAGACATTATTTATACATGTGAAATAAATGCTTTATGGAAATCTTTATTAAATTTTAAGCCTGAAAAAAACACTAAGTTTACAACGTATTTATACAAAGGTGTAATTATAGAGTGCCTAAAAGCTCTTAAGTTTGAAAAAAAGAGTAATTTATGTAGCAAATCTTTGCATGAAAACATAGCTTTGGCAGATACTGAAGATAGCTTTATGTTTGAAATTTTAGATGAATTAGAAACAGAGGAAGAACAAGAATTGATTATAGATAAGTATAAAAACCTTACTATACAAGAAATGTCTTCCAAAAGAGCTTATAGTCGTGAAACGGTTAGAAAAAAGCTAAAAAAAATATATAGCAAGTTGAGCGAAAATCTTGATTAGTGTATAGATATGTAGGAATAGGACACTAATTTAGGAATTTGACGTAATATCATTTTTTAATATTGGAGATATTATGGCTACAACAACAGCCCAAGGTAGTGGTTCAACCGTTAATGATGGTGGAACTGTAGTAAATGGTGGCAATATTGCTTCTGACGGTCCAATGACTAACAACAGAAGTCTTGTAGAACTTGCCGATGGTGGGACAGATTATGGTTCTAAGGTCGTACAAAAAAACGTTCCTAGTTCTAATGACTTCTCTGGAGTTATTGGAGCAAAAGGCGTTGGCGTTGGAACCTTAGCCTTTGCGCCAAATGCCCAAGAGGGAGAAAGAAATTTCTTAATCAGAGGCGCTGGCACAGCTGAAGGTAATAATGAAATAAATAACTCTTCCAGCGATCTGCTGGTCCTCCCTGCTTCTGAAGTTGCTTTAAGACAGGTTAATCCAATCCACTTAACGATTGCTACTCGTCAACTTGGCGAGGATGATGCTACGTTTGATGTATTGGCAAGACCTTCAACTGCAATGGTTCCGGGGAGATCTAAGGGTACAGACGCTGGATCTGTTTCAACGTTTGTCAATCCTGCTGATGGTACTGCCGCCGTTGCGACAGAAATTCTACCAAGTAGAGCAGTTCCGGGCGAGCTTACTTACCACTTTGGTTCGTTATCCGCTCCTACGACTGACGAATATAAAGCAAGAGATAGTTACGAAGTATAATTTATATTATTATGAGTAACGGGATAGCACCCTTCGGGGTGCTTCCCATTTTTCTTTTTAACTACTTGGAGAAGCAGCAGTGAATGAAATTACCCCAGAAATTATAGCACTTATATGTGGTGGAATTAGCGGTATAACTGGGATTATTACAATTATATGGAAGAAATTTTTGAAACCAATAGTAAAACTATGTAAAAATCAAGATTTCTTTATAGAATCTGTAGAAGAAATTAAAAAAGAATTATCTACAAATGGTGGAAGTAGCCTTAAAGATGCTATTATAGATATGAAGGATACTGTCCATAGAATAGACAGAAGGCAGAAAATAATAGAACAAAGAACCAAAGCAGCATTACATTACAGCAACGAGGCGTTATTTGAAACAGATATAGCTGGCAGATTAGTCTGGAGTAATGCTCATTTTTGTAGATATGTAAGAGATAATCCAAATGATGTATCGGGATTTGATTGGTTGGCTACAATCAAAGAAGATGAAAGAGATGAATTATTAAAAGAATTTCTATCATGCATAAAAATGAATAGAAAATTTAGTAAAGTTACACAAACACAAGATGGTAAAGAAATACGGATGTTGGGTTATCCTTATAAGATAACAGATGTAGAGCATGGTGGCTTTTTAGTTAGTATTATACCTAAAGAAGAAGAGGCTTAAAATGGCAGATAAAAATTCAGCAGCATTTACTTTAAATGTAACAGACTTAATAGATATTGCTAAAAATACAGCATTAGTAGCACTAGCTGCTGGCTTAACGTATTTTGGTGAAAATATGGCAGACTTAGATCTGGGAAATATTGGAGTTATGCTTGTTCCAATTGCCGCAGTAGTAATTAATACTATGGTTAAGTGGGCAAAAAATAACGTACCGGAGTAAAAATATGTTTAATAAACCAAAAGACTTACTTAAAGCTTACAAGGATGGCTTTGTAGGTTCATGGTGTGATCCCGAAGATACAGATAAACTATTAGGAGAACTGCCACATCCACTGTTTGGTGTGGCAGCTCCTGATTTATATGGAACTGGCAAAGGTAAAGTTGCATTATTATACAAGTCTGTACAAAAGTTTGATCCCACGTTTGGAGCGCACGAGCGGCAAACCACAGGCGATTGTGTTTCACATTCTACAAGGAATTGTGTAGACGTTACACGATCTCATGAAATTATTGGTGGTGACAAAGAAGATTTTGTTACCCGCAGTGCTACTGAAGCAATTTATGGATCTAGAGGTCATGGCGGTCAAGGAATGGCTTGCTCAAAAGCTGCTAGGTTTACAAATAAAGATGGTGGCATTTTGCTAAGGAAGGATTACGGCTTTGTTGATTTATCTAAATATAATAGTAGAACGGGAACAAGTTGGGGCAGGTCTGGAGTACCATTAGAAGTCAGAAAAGAAGGCCAAAAACATCAAGTGACAACTGTATCTCTTATAAACACCGTGGATCAGGCAAGAGACGCATTAGCTAATGGGTATGCTATAAGTGTCTGTAGTAATTATGGATTTTCTTCACGCCGTAGTCAACATGGTATAGCAAAAAAAAGCGGGTCATGGAATCACGCAATGTGCTGGTGTGCTATGGACGATTCTCACGAAGTATATAATGAAACTTTATTTTTAATTCAAAATTCTTGGGGTACTTTTAATGGTGGCCCCAAGAGGTTTGAACAACCAGACGGTAGCTTTTGGATTAGAGAAAGAGATGCTGCTGGAATGTTGAGGCAAAACGGAGCTTGGGTATTTAGTGATGTAGATGGGTTTCCACCAAGAAAGGTCGATTGGACCATAAACGAGGTATTTTAATGGCATCTTTATTCAAGAATCTACAGATACGAAGAGGAACGGCAGCAGACTTTAAAGCAACAGATCCAATATTAAAAGCTGGAGAACCAGCTATATCTTTAGATACTGGTGAATTAAAGATAGGCGATGGAATATCTAAATGGTCTGATTTAGCCTATTTTTCAAGCGTATTAGTAAAAACAGCCATAGTCAACATACCTTCTATACAAGCTAATACTTCTCACACTCTAAAAATACCGATAGATAGTATTTCTCTGGATCATGAATATGCTATTGTTACTGCTCCAGATTCTATCCTTCCTGACTATATTGATATTAGATATTCTTACGCATCTGATACAGACGAAGTATCTGTAGTATTAACTAATATTGATAATTCTGTAGTTGATGGAAATGCTAACGGTAATGCTTCAGTAGCTACTAATAATGTTAAATTACATATTCTATGCTATATAACTGACGTTGTTACTGTAACTACTACCACAACAACAACTCCAGACCCAATTGTGGATGATGTATTCTCATTTGGATATAATGAATTTGGTCAATTGGGCTTAAAAGATAAGGCAAATAGGAATATCCCAACATTCATATACGATAATAATACTAAGTGGACACAGTTTGCCGCTGGAAATTATCACACTCTCGCTATAGACTCTGAAAACAACATACACAGCGTTGGCTATAATTATTATGGTCAACTTGGATTAGGAAACAGTGGAGGCGGGACAAATAGACTCTCATTAGAAAAGGTGAGCAAGTCTTACTTTAAAGATGGTAGTGTATACTCCAACAATCCTCAGTGGAGATATATATCGGCGGGTTCGTATCACTCTCTAGCAGTCGATGTTAGTGGTAATTTATTCACATGTGGAGATGGTTCATATGGAGCTTTGGGACTAGGCCATCAAGTTGGTGTTAATGAATTTACACTAGTTGGACAGCAATACTATTTTATAGATCTGGATAGACTTACAGAAAATAGTACAGATGGATCTTGTTTTACACTTAATGAAATCTCAGATCCTAAATATAAATTTGTAGCTAATGGCGATGGAGAATACATAATATCTGGTATTCCAATAAGTAATCCTGTCACTGTAACAATTCCGTATACTAACGGGGTAAGGGGCGGTGGTTTAGATGGCAAATGGTTCAAGGGTGATGATCAATTACTTGCTTACAGTGGAGAAAATCTAGAGACTACTGTAGGAACTAAACATTATTTTTCAGGGAACATATCTATAGATGTCTCTGGTGATTATGGAGCCATATCGCTTCATTCGCTAAATGATAATATGTGTAACTACAATGAAATCATACACTTTCAAAGTCCTAATGCTAGCTGGGAAGATATATCAGCTGGGAATCACCATTCTTTAGGTGTAAAGAACTCTGGACTGTATGCTTGGGGACATAATAGCTATGGTCAGGTTGGAACTGGTAATCATGAAGATGTCCTTATTCCAACCTTAGTAGGTGGAAGTAAATATTATTCACAAGTTGCCGCCGGTAAAAATCACTCTTTAGCTTTAGACTCAGACGGTACAGTTCATAGCTTTGGCAATAATCTTTATGGACAATTAGGTATAGGTAATGCTTCTCACAAGGATACTCCAACTCCAATTCTTTTTGATTTTTCACAGATAAGTGATAGCAATTTCACCAACCTTCCTACAGATGCTAATTGGAATAATGGTGATGGAATATATTTTACACCTCCACTGGCTACTGAAACTTCTTACAATCCTATAGAAAGATATGTCTTAGAAGAAGGTACATACATTATTAGAAATGTTCCTTCTACGCATCCTATAGCTATTTTAAACGGAGGTGTAGAAGATAAGATAACATATAGTGGAGATAATAATGCTGGATGTTTATCAGTAAATCAAACTACTTCTGATGGTAAATATAATTTTTACTGGGGTGATGTTTATATTACTGTAACAGGAGATTTTGAAAAGGTCAGTATTTACTGCGCCAATCATGGATATATGGGTGGCAAAAACTTATTCTTTTACGCAACTCCTTCTTATAATCCTGAAAATATATCTGCTGGTACAAATCATACGGTAATAAGAACTGATACAGATCAAGTTTTAACTTTTGGTCGTAATAATTATGGTCAATTAGGAACTGGAGATAATCAAGACAGAAATGTTCCCTTTAGAGTTAGTGAAGATAATATTAAATATATAGACGCTGGTGGAGACCATACGCTTTTTGTTGATTCAAGTAAATACATATGGTCTTTTGGAGACAATCAACATGGAGAGTTGGGATTAGCAGATAATATAGCTAGATCTACACCTGAAAGATTGAACAACTCTATCAGGTGGAAAAATGTATATGCTGGAGGCAGCCATTCCTTTGCTACCGTTTTTGCTTTTTATCCCAATGTTCCTTCTAATTTTAAAGTCCAAAATGCAGACGACAGTAACCTAGTAGGCAATAGGCAGTTAATGTTAAGCTGGAATCACGTTACGGCGTATGATGAAGCGATTACTCACTACGTAATAGAATACTCAGCAGATAATGGAAATAGTTGGGTAGTCTATGACAATGAGGCTTTAGCTTATAAGTTCTACACTGATAGTTTCTTAGGAGCTACCAGAGAAGATACACAAAGTACAACATTTAGCTACATAATTGACAGTCTAGACAATACATACAATTATCTAGTAAGAATCGCTGGCGTAAATGCTACTGGTACTGGTCAATACATAACAAGTAGCCAGCCAGTTTCTCCAAAGGAAGCAGTAGATTTAGATTTTGCTAATGTACTTCTCTATTCCCACTTGGACAATGGCAATATTGCAGATATATCAAATTACACTTGGCCTCATACCGCTTACTTTAATACGAATGCTACCAGATACCTCGATGGTAACTTTGGAGAAGCTTTGAGATTATATGAGTATGACGGAATAAAATATGATGCTAATCTACACTTAGACGGAGAATTTACTATTGAATTCTTTATTAATCCAAGAAATTACGCAGCTGACACTAGCTCAAGCCGTTCCAATCCTATCATAACACTTAAAAAGAATAGCGAAGAATTTTTGAGGATGGCTTATAACGGTTCAGACGCATCTACCTATACATTTTCACTTTATAAACAGGATGAAACAACTAGCCTAGCAAGCGTTCCTTTGACAGAAATTAATCAGCAAAAGGTGGAAGGATTTGCACATATAGCAATAACAAGAACTAGCGGCGCTCCAGATAATCCATCTAGCGTAGAAGTTGTAAGATTGTTTTACAATGGATTACTAATTGATAGTGGTAGAGATGTAACAGAGTATGATATTAATAATATACTTCTTGGATCTGGTATGAATAGTTTTTATGACTTTGACATAGATGAATTCAGAATTACTAGCGGCGTTAGGTACGATCACGAACAAAGCTTTAATCCCACTACTAAACCATTTGGAATTTAACCATGAGTGAAAATAAAAGTGCTAGCCATATAAAATTTAAAAGAGATACAGAAACAAATCTTGCTAGCTATATAACAACCGTGGGAGAGCCAGTATTATCAACTGATACTAAATTAGTTAGAATTGGTGATGGTGGATCTCATTCAATTATTAGTCCTTTAGCAGATCGTGCATATACTGACGATCAAGACGCTATAACATTAGCTTCAGCCAAGACTTATACTGATACAGAAATTGGTTCTTTAATTGACGGCGCTCCCGATGCTCTGAATACTTTAAATGAAATTGCATCAGCTTTAGATGATAATCCAAACATTTTAGACATTGTTGAAAAAGTCATAAGCGTCGGAGAAATTAGCAATGTCTCTGGAACAAAGAATGATTGGGATTTAGAATCTGTAGATACTAATTTCATTAAAATCAATCCTAATGGAGCATTGACAATTACGGGAATATCTTCTGCATATACTCATAAAAAATTTACGATTGCAAACTCATCATCGTCTTATAGCATTACACTTGTTCCACAGGCCACAGCTAGTCAAGGTGAAAATCAATTAAGGTTCTTAGAAGGAATTGGAGCTGTTCTAGATCCTACAGAGCAAGCAGATTTTATATATGACAGCACTAATGAAGAATGGATAGTCATTAAAAGTGGCGTAAACTCTAACGTTAGGCCTGTCATAAATGCTGGTGAAACAGAAGTAAGTGGCGTGTATAATATGGTAATCATTAGTAGTGCAGCATATACTAACTTACAAAGTAGCAACAATACAGATCCAAATACAATATACTTCGTTCCATAAGGGGTAAATAATGCCAGATTATAGCAAAACAAGAATTCAATTACGTAGAGGAACAGCTGCTGAATTAGCTGCTGCTAATCCAGTTTTAGGACAAGGTGAACCCGCATTTGCTACAGATACAAACAATCTAAAAATTGGTGACGGTTCAACAGCATACTCCAGCCTCAGCGCGATCTCTGGTGGTGGTGGCGGTGGTGGATCTGAAGTAAACGATTTAACGGCAAGTGTAACTTGGGCCAATGTGCCAGATGCTAACATTACCGAGAGTTCGGTTGTTCAACATTCTGGAGCTTTACAAGTCACCGAATCGCAAGTAGTAGACTTGGGGTCATATATCACAACAGAAACAGACCCTGTTTTTATCGCACATACTGTTAATAGCATTACGGATGGGACCGGCTTGTTACAAAATGATGGAGCGGGCAATTGGAGTTACGATAACTCGACATATTTAACCTCAGTGACAAACATAGATACAACTAATTTTAATGCAACAGCAATCGTTACAGAGACTGAAGGTATTAGTAGCAACGATAATGATACTACTCTACCTACATCGGCGGCTGTAAAAGATTATGTAGATAATAACGCTGGTACTACCTATACGGCTGGCGATGGATTGACTCTTACTGGCACAGAATTTAGTGCAGATTTATTAAGCGACACTTCCGCTGTTGCTAATTCTGTGCAAATTACAAACATCGTAGCTATTAGTCAGAATAATTATAATTCCTTGGGTAGCTATGACGCTAATACTCTTTATTACATAACATAGGCTTATTATGAAATTTGGATCTACAGACATTTCGCAACACTATGTTGGTTCATCGTTAGTTCCACGTATTTATAACTGTGAAGATACTAGTTATATACTAAACGAAACCGCCTTTGATGCAGATGTTTTAATCATTGGTGGTGGTGGAGGTGGTGCTACTTCACTTGGAGGTGGTGGTGGTGGTGCTGGTGGGTATAGAACATTTACTAAAAAATATTACACTGGAACAAACTATACCGTAACCGTTGGTGCTGGTGGATCAGCTAATTCTACGGGAAGCGATTCTTCAATAGAAAGAATTGGCTCAGGCGGTGGAGCTGGTGGCACAACAACCGGCGGCAACGGTGGTTCGGGTGGTGGAGGACAGGGTTTTAGCTCTTTTTCTGGTGGATCGTCCACATCGCCAAGATGCAACGGTTCTGCACAAGGTAATGGTGGAAGCGGAGGGAACGGCACATTTGCCCAAGGTGGTGGAGGAGGTGGCGCTTCTACTGCTGCTTCTGGTGCTGGCAATGGAGGCAATGGAACAGCTAGTTCAATTACAGGATCTAGCATAACAAGAGCTGGCGGTGGAGGCGGTGGAGACACAACTGCTGGGTTTGGATTTGGTAGTCCTAGTCCCGGTTCTGGAGGTTCTGGTGGAGGTGGCAATGGTGGTTCTGGCAATACTTCTGGTAATGCATCACTAGCCGCTGGAGCAAACGCTACGGCAAATACAGGATCTGGAGGAGGAGGAGGTGCTTACTACAAAGACGGCGGTAGCAACAGCAGTGGTGCTGGAGGTAATGGTGGTTCTGGATTTGTTGTTTTAAAATACCCCAACACAAAAACAATTACCGTTGGAGCTGGATTAACTTCATCCACAATTACAGCTGGAGATTATAAAATCACACAAATTACAGCTGGCACAGATACAATAAGTTTCTCATAAGGATATAACATGGCACATTACGCTTTACTGGATGAAAACAACATTGTCACACAAGTCATCACTGGAATAGACGAAGGTGGTGATACTGATTGGGAAGCATACTACGCTGATAAAACAGGACAAACTTGCAAACGAACATCTTATAATACAAAATTTGGTATTCACACAGAAGGTGGTACTCCCTTTAGAAAAAACTATGCTGGCATTGGATATTTATATAATCAAGAAAAAAATGCATTTATTCCTCCAAAGCCGTATAATAGTTGGGTTCTTGTAGAGGACTCATGCGATTGGAAAGCTCCCGTTCCCATGCCAACAGAACCGTTAGCGGAAAACGAATTTTATGTTTGGAACGAACAAACAACGAGTTGGATTATTTCTAATTTGGAATAGAAAATATCATGCCACCAATTTACTTAGGAGACGTACCCGTAATAGTGTATAAAGGAGAGGTGGCTATAACACCAAATATAGCTCCAGCTTACATAACTTAAAACAAGGAGAATTAAATGGCAATCGTATCAACAACAGACGTAGTAACAAATCCAGACACTAGTAGAGAAGTTGCTAGAAATGCAAGTGTAGTATGCACATGCTTTCCCACGGGAGAATCTTTTACTGTGAATACAAATACAGATAGTAATTTTGTAAACTTCGACACAAGCTTAACCTATGCAGCACTTGAAACGTTATATACTGCAAGGTTTGACGACATTGCTTATTACAATGCTGTTGATGGGGGTACTCCATGAAAAGAATTCTGGAAGTTGCTTTCATTATAATTGTGGGTTTAATTTTAATTAATACACAAAATGTTATTAAAGATAGTAACCCTTGGTCAAATGGTTTTGATAATAATTTTAGTTGTAATACTGATGCTATAACTAAAATGTATGCAGGGTATGTAGAGCAATGGAAAAAAGATATTGCTTATTCATTTGACGAAGCAGAAAAAGAAATATATGGATCAAAGCCTATTCCTGACATTGTGGGTCCAGACCCCGACCCAAAGAAATGCATATGTAAAGGAAGTGGAGTTATAAAACAAGGAGATGGTCATACAACACCTTGTCCTTATCATGGAAGTAAATATATTAGACCTCTCATCATACTGGAGAATTAAATGGAAATTGATACAGAAACTTTATTAAGAATTTTTGCAATAGTTATTGCTGGCTCGTTATTAGTTTCAGGTTTTAACTTATCAAAGCCTTTAGATTATATAAAAAATTTATTTAAGAGAAGAACTCCTGTTACACCAGACTCAAATAGCGAAGTGTCTTTCTTGCAAATAGTAGATTCTTGGCACACTTTAAGAAGTCAGTGTGAACAATATGGATTAAGAGATGCCGTAGAAAAAATTGACGAGGTATTTCCTCTATTAAACACGGAGGACTAATAATGAAAAAGAACTTTATTGCTATAGTATTGTTGCTATACGCTGTTTTTGGTGGCGGTACGCTTGACTTATTAGATAAACCTATCCCAAAACCAGAACCAGAAGCTAAGATATTAAATATAGATAAGCCCAGCGAAGATGTAATAGATAGAGTTAAAATATTCTCTAGTCTCATTACAGAGCCAAGCGACAGAGCTAAAATTGCTATTTTTAATTATCAGTTTGCAGAAAGAGTATTAGGATATGAAACTACAAATCAACAAGTAAATGATGTATATTCGTTAGCTGGTAAAACTTTCTTCAAACAAGATCTAGTAAATAAATATGATGGTTTAGCTGAAAAGATTGTAGAACTGTTAGAAGAAATTCTATCTGAAGATAATGCAGTAGTTTCTCAAGAGCAAAAACAAAAACTGAATGAATATTTTATGGGTGTGTCTTGGGTTTTAATTCAAAAGGATTAGATTATGTCGCCAAAAGAAATTAGTGAAGTGTTGTTTAAAATTTTTAGTGATGAAGGTTTTGCAGTAAATGGAATCAAAGTTAAATCTGAAAGTCCTTTGACTGCAAATATCAATAGCGAAAACGGTCGAACCACTATTAGCTTTGGAAATAATTTTCCTAGAGCAGAAATAACTAAGATCATTACTCTCTATGCATATATAGAAGAATTAATTTTTGAAAAAGAAGGTGGTACTATTAGACTGAGGAACTTTCCAGACATTAGTTTTGGATACGGTAAGTCTTTACTGAGAGAGTTTTTAGATCATATAACTTTTGCAGGCCAAAATGATTTTGCTGATTGTATAGAACAAAAATACTCAGACCCAACAAAAAGAAAAATCGCTACAGACTGCTTGCAATATGCTAACGAATGGGCTACAATAGTGAGTCAATCTGGAGGGTTTTGTGGAATAAACTCGTCAGATAAAATTGCTCTTAAAAAACAATGCCAAGACTTTGTTGTAGATAATGTCAGAAGGAACGCAAGAGAGAAAAAATATGGGTCCGTAGTATTGACGTATCTCTTAGTATTTATTATAATTCCAGCAGTTGCCAGATTTATTATTGTAAAGTTGCTTGACAAATATTTTGATTAATTTTTACATACAATTTAATTTTACTTAAACAACATGAGGATATCGTACATGTCAATTAAATCCTTGATGAATTATACATTCGTTTCTAAATACGCAAGGTGGGATGAGAACAAAGAAAGAAGAGAGACATGGGGTGAATCAGTTGATCGAGTAAGACAGATGATGTTTGATAAGTATGTGGCTGGTAGTATACATCAACAGACGACACCTCCCCCAGTGGCAGAAATTGCAAGGTATATTGATCAAGCATATGGAGACATGAAAAAGAAAAAGATTCTTGGTTCACAAAGAGCTTTACAATTTGGTGGACCTCCAGTGTTTAAACACAACGCTAGAATATATAACTGTATTGCTTCATATATTGACAGAACAAGATTTTTCCAAGAATGTATGTATCTATTATTATGTGGGTGTGGAACTGGCTTTTCTGTACAAAGACATCACATTGCTAAACTACCCAACTTAATTAAAGGAAAAAATGGTCAAAAGAAATTTGTGATTAAAGATTCTATTGAGGGGTGGTCAGATGCAGTGGGCGTTCTTGTTTCTAGTTACTTCAAGGGAGATAATCTTTTCCCTGAATACAATGGTAAAACAGTTGCTTTCGACTACTCAGAAATACGTCCAGCAGGCTCTCATTTAAAGTCTAGCGGAGGAAAGGCTCCCGGCCCAGAACCTTTAAAAAAAGCCCTTACAAGCATCAAGAAGACCCTTGATGGAGCTATTAGAAATGGACAGAAGAAACTTAAACCCATTGAAGCATATGACATAGTAATGTATGCCGCCGACGCTGTAATTAGTGGCGGTGTTCGTCGTAGTGCTACAATCTGTGTGTTTTCTGCTGACGATGAGGAAATGGCAAAGGCTAAAACTGGATCGTGGTTTACTGATAACCCACAGCGTGGACGTTCTAATAATTCTGCTTTGCTTTTGCGAAACGAAACGACTAAAGAACAATTTGCTGAACTTATGCAATCTGTAAAAGAGTTTGGCGAACCCGGATTTGTGTGGTCTGACTCTACAGAATTGATCGTCAACCCCTGTGTTGAGATTGGCATGTGGCCTGTAGACGAACAAACAGGAGAAACTGGATGGCAGGCTTGTAATCTATCGACTATTAACTGCTCTAAAGTAACAACCAAAAAAGAATTTTATGAAGCGTGTGCTTCTGCTGCAATCATTGGAACGCTACAAGCTGGATTTGCTAGCTTCCCGTATCTTGGCGAGGTTTCAGAAAGAATTATAAGCAGAGAGGCTTTATTGGGAGTGTCAATGACAGGGGTTATGGAACAACATGAAATCTGTCTTGATCCAGAAGTGCAAAAGAAGGGCGCAGAAATAGTTAAAGAAACAAATAAGAAATTAGCTGCACTGATTGGTGTTAATCAAGCTGCACGTACTACGTGTGTTAAGCCAGAAGGAACATCAAGTTGTATTCTTGGCACATCTTCTGGCATACATCCACATCACGCCAAGAGATATATCCGTAGAGTTCAAGCAAATAAAATGGAGCCAATCTATCAACACTTTAGAAGCATCAATCCTAGAGCTTGTGAAGAATCTGTATGGTCTAACAATGACTCAGATGATGTTGTGTCGTTTTGCGTAGAAGTTCCAGATGGTGCAAAAATTAAAAATCAAGTTGGCGCTATTGATTTACTTGAATATGTAAAGAGTACACAGCGCAACTGGGTTATCAGTGGTACAAATCCTAAGCAATGCACTCAGCCTTGGTTAACACACAATGTATCTAATACTATCAATGTTAAACCAGACGAATGGCAAGAAGTTACAAACTTTATTTATAAAAATCGTAAGTATTTCTGTGGTGTTTCTTTATTACCAATCGCTGGAGATAAAGACTACGCACAAGCTCCATTTACAACGGTGTATTTACCTAGTGAGCAGATACAACATTACGGAGACGCTGCGATGTTTGTAAGCGGCCTGATTGAAATTGGTTTGTCTTTATATGAAGATAATCTTTGGTCTGCTTGCGATAGTCTCTTAGGCCTTGGTCAAAAAATTAAAGGCAACGGAAAGAAAGAATATTTAGATAAGTGCCAAAAATTTGCTGACAGATATATGAACGGAGATCTAAAACAACTTACCTATTGCATGAAAGATGTGTATAACTGGAAAGAATGGCTTGATATTAAACGAGAATACAAGGATGTTGATTATACAGTAGTGATAGAAAAAGAAAATAATGTTAATCCAGTTCAAGAGGTAGCTTGCGCTGGCGGGAAGTGTGATATAATTTAGGAGGTTCACATGATGGGATTTGTAGCTTATAAATTACTGACTGAAACTGCACAGATGCCTTTCAAGTCTCATAGAACAGATGCTGGCTTTGATTTATTTGCAGACGAAGATGCTTGGATATTTGCAAAAGAACGACAAACAATTAAAACTGGTATCTCGTTTGAGATGCCTCATAATATGGCTGGATTAATTTGGCCCAGATCTGGGCTATCAGTTAAGAAGGGCATAGATGTACTAGCTGGAGTCGTAGACTCTGGCTACAGAGGGGAGATCATGGTTTGTTTATACAATACTTCTGACGAAGATGTAGAAATAAAACATGGGGATAGAATCGCTCAGATTATATTCCAAGAGGTTCCCGTTATCTCTTTACTCTTAAGAGAAGAATTGGAGACCTCACAACGAGGGAGTAATGGTTTTGGCAGCACAGGCACATAACAACAGAAAAAAGCGTAAAGAACAAAAAGCATGTAAACCAAACGTACTGGAGGCTAAGACTGAAAACCAAAAAATATATATAAGATCTATTATAGAAAACGATGTTATATTTTGCACAGGTCCATCTGGTAGCGGTAAATCTTTTATACCAGCAGGATTAGCAGCTCAAAAATTACTTAGAGATGAAATAGATACAGTCATTGTTACTAGACCTCTAATTTGTACTGGTAGAGATCTTGGATCTTTACCGGGAGAGCTAAACGATAAAATAAAACCATACCTACAACCTATGGAAGAAAATTTAAAATTCTTTTTAGGCAGAGATAAGTTTGGAATGTATTTTAATCAAAGAAGAATTAAGTTTGAGCCATTAGAAACCATGAGAGGATCTACTTTTCATGACTCTATGATGATTTTAGACGAAGCTCAAAATTGCAATAGGGAACAAATTAAGATGTTCATTACGAGAATGGGAAATCATTCTACAGTTATTATTAATGGTGATAATAAACAGACTGATATATCTAGAGATAGCGGTCTTGATTTCTGCATTGAAAGATTATCTAGTGTAGATGGTGTCGGAATTTGCAAATTAGAGTATCATGATATACAGAGGAATGGAATCATTGGCAAGATTTTATACGCACTGGAGAGTTAATGCTATACGATTATGAATGTGAAGCCTGCGGACATGAGATAAAAGATGTATCTCAATCTATAAAAGATGACGCTTTAACACAATGTCCTGAGTGTAATAAGAATTCTCTACAAAGAATTATATACGGAGGCATTCACGCAAGCGTTAAGCGTGGTAGTCCTACAACTATTGGACAGCTTGCTGAACAGCGCTATGAAGAAGGTAACAATACTCTGCCTGATGGAAGAGTTATTACTAAGGTTGAGTGGAACAAGTCAGACATGAGAGAGCGTCAGGAAAAAAGAGCGCACGACAAGAAAACAAGAAAACAAGAAGAGGCAGCAAAGAAAAGTAAATTAGATAAGATTAATAAGATGAGTCCAGAACAAAAAAGAAATTATATAAGGAATGGTGAGTAATGAAATACATAGATAATGCTGAACAAAGCGTTGAACAAATAAAAAATAAAAGAACTATGTACGACGCAAAAGGTAATGAAACAGATAAGCAACCACTTGCAATTGCGCATTCTTTGCAACAAAAATTTTCAGATGGTACTGAATCTAGAACATTTTATGTAAGTACGATAAACGGATTGCTTTATGATCCTTTGGGAATGGATAGTAATAAAAAAAAGAACATGAATTTTTTATTAAAACCAGTTCATCAGCAAACTTTTGACTATTACATAATGTATCTTCAGAGTAATAATTCATTGTACCTCACTCGCGCTCAAAGGAGTTTTATAAATGGCTAAAATCAAAAGAGGACCACTTAGTAAAGCGGAAATATATTACATTGAGGGTAATAGAAATGAGCTGACTATTGAAGTCATAGCTGAAGACTTGACTAGATCAAAAGTCACTATTGAAAAATACTTAAAAAAGAATCCACCTAAAGGATTAACCGTTGGAGATCAATTCGCTCGACAATCTGGTGCTACGATTATGACAGAAAATGCGTCCAGCATGGCAGACGCACAAAAGACTAGTTTTGAAAGACCCACTTCTAAGTGTATAACAAATATAAAATGAATTATCTTTTTGGATTTGAACAATTTAGAGAAGCATACTTGCAACTGTCTGAAGAGGACAGAAGAAAAATTTGGATTTTGATTAAGACTTCTGACGGTCAAGATATTTATTTATCAGACTACAACCAGTGGTTAACAGTCGGAGATTATTGTAAAAAAATGCAAGTGACTATAGACTCCGTAAGCTTGAAATATAGCAGCAGAGAAGTAACAAAAAACACAATTGATGCTGACGGAGTGTATCTATCAAAGACGGTAAAAGGAAAAATGGGTGGAGAAACACAACATTGCTATGGAATAGGGTACGTCAAAGATGGTTTAGTCAGTAGAACTCTTTGGACAACTCCAGAGTTAATAGAAGATATAACATTTGAAGATAAGGTAGAAGATTGCATACAAAAAGCTTTGGTTATTTATGAAAAAGAAACCTAAACTATTTAATAAAAAGTATCAAAAAGAATGGTCAGAAACTCACAGATATAAACACCAGACAACTGGGGAATACTGTACATCTGAAGCTTTTATTGCAGAATATCTAATCCTGAGATGGACAGAAGAATTCAAGATGGAAAAACCATCATACAAGTTCTGGACAAAGGGAGATAAATATCATAGACCTTTTATGAAGAATATGAAAGCAACTCAGAGTCTTCTAAAGAAGTATGACCCCGCAACTATTCTCGCAGCAATCAGGTCTAAGCACTTTGAAAAGATATACCACATCGGACTAAATGCTGGTGGGCCTAGAGGATGGAAATATAATCAGGTTGCAATAGAAGCCATAAAGAGGTATCATAAAGAACAGAAAGATTGTTTGAATCTACGCGAAGAGTCTTCCAAGGAAGTAGATATTCCTGAAGTTAAAGAAAAAAAGTTGAAGACGAGGACAAAACAATATTCACAGAAGAAAATTTCACTAAACAAGTTGAGGAATAAATGAGCAAAGTGAAACGTAAGAAAGTTGCCAATAAATTTGACACTGATGTAGTAAGCAATTCCGTGGTTAGTAAGTACGGCGATGTTGTTAGCACTGGTACTGAGGTGTTAGAAAATATTAACCAGTTAGAAGTAATTGGTGTATCTCCAGCTTTAGACATTGCTCTTGGGGGTGGCTTAAGAGAAGGATCTGTTGTTGTAATGACAGGAGATCCAAAGTCAGGAAAAACAACAACAGCGCTGCACTTTGCAGCAAAGTGTCAAGCTCAAGGCAAACGTGTTATTTATCTTAATACAGAGGGTAGACTATCAAAACAAAACTTTGATGGCATCAAAGGTCTAGATCCTGAAGGTATTCTTATCGTACAGTCTACAGATGATAAGATTTTATCAGCAGAAGAGTTTTTAAATATTACAGAATATTATATTAATAACGATCCCGGTTGTTTAATCATTGCAGATTCATTGTCAAACATGGTTCCATCAGTAGAGCTAGACGGCGAAGTTCGTACAGGTGTACGCAACGCATTGCCTCGATTACTATCTATGTTTTTCAAGCGTATTAGTGGCTCTCTCATGAAGAACAAAACAATTCTTATTGCTGTAACCCACAACATTGCAAATACTGGTGGATCACCATACGCGCCAGCAAAGATGGCAGACTGTGGCAACATGCTACAATATCAGGCTGGTACTAATATGGTTATTACCCACCGTGGACGCTGGCAAGTTCCCAAAGATACTGGACCTCATGTTGGTCAAATTGCCAACTGGAACATTAAAACATCTTGCGCTGGCGGCACTCCCAATAGTACGGCAGAAAGTTGGATTCGATATGGAATTGGTATTGATGAAACTCAAGAAGTTGTACAAATTGCATGTGAGTTTAGATTAATTAAAACTGCTGGAGCTTGGTACACAATACAGTGCGCACTTGATAACCTAGAAGATCCAGTAATACAAAAACTTTTAAGTGATAATAATATTTCTGACAAAGAAGAAGACATAGAAAGATTTTTTAAGTTTCAAGGTTCTAACAATACTTTAGAGTTTTTAAATAATCATCCAGAAATGTCATCTTTTATATATAGTAAAATTAAGGAGTTATTTTAATGGAAGTAGATATAACTAAGACAGAAGCTTGGAGAATGCTAGACGCACTGCAAGCTTACAAGCAAGATTATGAACTTACTGTAGCCGCATTAAAGACTATAAGAACGTCTGAGAGAAAACTTAAAAAAATAGTTAACAGTACAAGTAAAAAATAAAACTAAAGAAAATAGTAAACTCATGAGCATATATAGCATATTAGAAATAGCTTTTGGGGTATTGACCGCAAAGCTAGCAATAGGAGTTATCAATGAAGGTTACAGGTTTAAATGGCAGAGAGTACGTATGGAATTTAATAAATTATACCGTAGACGCAAACGACAAAAGGAAAAGATCGAAGTACCATGTGCGGGCAAGGAAAGTTTTGAAACAAATTTTCCACTCTTACAGAATCTTAGAAGAAGTCAAACTACCGGGAAGTACCCAAAGCCACCGAAAGGGTGTCCTTTTCCTCGATTTTTTGATCCCCCAAATTAAATTAGCCATAGAAGTTCATGGTCAGCAACACTATGAGTACATACCATTCTTTCACAAAAATAAAGCAGACTTTGCTATTGCAAAAGCTAAGGATGAAGATAAAATAGAGTGGTGTGAGTTGAATAAAGTTGATATAATAGTATTGAAGTATTCAGATACAGACGAGCAATGGAGAGATCAAATTGAAAACAGCGAATGAGCAGTTGGCTGACTTGAAAGCTATGGTTGATGACTTTCTAAACGCTAGCAATGCTAGGTTCAACAAGAAGTTTAGGGAGGATTGGCATAGATGTGCTAATGCTGGCAAAGATACTATAGGCACTCTCACTAAAGACGAGCTATTCACTTGGGCTTATGAATTGTACAGTTTCTCTACGCATCTACAAGATGAATTAAACATGCAGAAGATTGCGCTAAATTGGTGCAATGATAAACTGAATAAAATGGTTGCAAAAAATCACGATCAATTCAGTAAGTATACTAAATATGAGGAACGCAGGCCACTTATAATTGTAAATGATGAATATGCAGCTACAGTAGACCACTACCGTGAGGTTGCAGAGTCAAGAGTTCAAGCCCTTGAGGGTAAGATTTATGAACTAAAACGCAAAGGAGATATATTAATGGAAAAAGGAAAAAGAACATGAACTTAACAGCGCTAGTTGCTAGCTTAAGCGACGAAGAGAAACAAGAATTGTTGGAAATTATTTCTTCTACTAATGAAGATGTAATAAAAATTAAGAATGAACCTCTTAATACACATCCTCCTTTTATAGACGATAGTAGTTTGCAGCATGAAGAGCCTATATCAAAAACTGTTGATGGAGATTTTACTATGAACAAAAATACAAACAGCGAAAAGAAGAGAGCTAAGGTTCAAGCGAGGGAAAATGAATGGATAGACACGGGGGAAGCTAAAGACGTTGAAACTCCTAAAGTAACAAGGACTCCTCGGAATAGATCAGCACCTAAGAAAAAAAATGTAAACTGTCACGCTTGTGGAAAAACATTTCAAATTAGTCCGTCACTGATGTTTGGAGAATACTATCGTTGTGATAGGTGTTCAAGTAAAAGTTAGTGTAATTAATTATCTTTAATCCCAATGATTGTATACGCTATGATCTTTAGAGGGTATGATTGTTAATGACATTTAAATCAAAGGAATATCTGTGGAAGAAAAGTTATTAGACGTTGGTGCTGAGAGAGCAGTCCTTTCTGGATTATTACAGCATGGCATTGATGGATACATAAATGTTGATGGATTTATAACTAGAGATAGCTTTGTGCATGTAAATAATAAAATGATATTTGCATGTATAGAAGATGTAATATCTAATGATCAGACTCCAGACATATCTACTATACTGGCATCAGCAGAAAAGTTAAAAGTAGTAGAGCAACTAAGCACAAAGCAAGAGCTAAAGTATTTACAGACTCTATATGACTTTCCCATAATGGTGGAAAACATACTTGGTTTCGCTATTCAAATTAAGAAGTTTGAATTTGCCAGAAACATAAGGAAGCTAACAGATAAAGTACATAGTGATGTAGGAAAGATTGATGGAACCGAAAGTGTAGATGAAATTATTAGGATTCTAGAAGATCCAGTAACAGATTTTTTAAGAGAAGACGATGGTGGAGAGAATCCAGAAAAAATTGGAGAGGGTATAGAGGATTATGTCAAATTTTTGGAAGAAAACAAATGTGATATTATTGGTATACCAACGGGATTCTCGCGCTACGATGAAGCCATTGGTGGTGGTTTGCGACGTAAGTGCGTTGACCTTGTTTCTGCAAGACCAAAAGTTGGTAAGTCGGTATTTGCTGACAACGTTGCCCTCAACGTATCTAAGTTAAAGATTCCAGTGTTAGTACTAGATACGGAAATGTCTAAAGAAGATCACCTTAATAGACTCATAGCAAATATTAGTGGAGTGCCGATCAATGAGGTAGCTACTGGAAAATTTGTGGATGAAGAATCAAAAAGAGATAGAGTACAAGAAGCTGTTAAGGAAATAGATTCTATACCGTATAGTTATGTCAGTGTTGCTGGTAAGCCGTTTGAACAAATACTAAACATGATCAGAAGATGGGTAGTGCAAGAAGTAAAAACAGATGAGAACGGTAAAACGAATGAATGCTTAATCATCTATGATTATTTAAAGCTAATGTCATCTTCATCAATTACAAACAACATTCAGGAATATCAAGCACTAGGATTTCAAATTACATCTCTTCATAATTTATGCGTTAAGTTAGATGTACCTTGTCTATCCTTCGTGCAATTAAATCGTGATGGAATAAGCAAGGAAAGCACAGATGCAGTAAGTGGATCAGATAGGCTTATCTGGTTATGTACTTCATTCAGTATTTTTAAAGCAAAGTCTCCAGAAGAGTTAGCAGAGGATGGTCCAACTTCAGGAAACAGAAAGTTAGTACCCATTGTTAGTCGTCATGGAGCGGGAATGGATGACGGAGACTATATCAATATGCAGATGATAGGTTCACACGCAAAACTGTTAGAGCTGCAAACCAGAAACGAAATTAAAAATTCTCCCGTAGGAGATACTGGATTAATTAACAATATGGACAAGGTGAAAGATGAACTTGAAGCAACTGAAGACTCATCTGAACAATAACGCAGAGTTAGTGTTTGAAAAATTAAATATGAAGTGTGAGTCATTTAATAATAATATATACTCAACTTGTCCTATTCATGAAGACAGTGATAATCCTAGAGCTTTTTCTTTTTGTCCAGAGAGAGGCATTTGGAAGTGCTGGACTAGAGACTGTCAGGAAGAACATAGCAACGATATATTTGGATTAATTTTAGGAGTATTATCTAAAAAACGTGGTGAGGATTTAGAGTTTAAAGATGTCCTCAAGTGGGTTACTCAGGAGTTTAGCGTATACACAACACAAGGTCCAATAAATCAAGAGGTGTTGGACGAGGATTATTTTTCTTATATTACAAAACATATAAACATTAAGCAAAGAACTAATATAGATAAAGAGGTTGAGCTAAATTTTTCAGCTAATGTTCCTTCAGATTATTTTTATGATAGAGGCTTTAAAAAATCTACTCTTAAATATTTTTCTGTGGGAGATTCCAGCGAAACAGGTATAATGAAATATAGATCGGTAATACCAATACATAATGATGATGGCTCTAAGGTGGTTGCTGCCATAGGTCGATCAGTAAAAGAGTACAGACAACCTAAGTTTTTATTCTATCCTACTGGTTTCAACAAAAGGTTTTATTTATATAATTATCATAATGCAATCAAGACGGCTTATAAAACTTCATGCTTGTATATACTAGAAGGTCAAGGAGACGTTTGGAGAATGCACGAAGCAGGAGTCCAGAATGCTGTAAGTATATTTGGTAAGAATATTTCGCAAGAACAAATGAATAAAATAACTAAGCTTCCAGTTACTAGGTTAATTATATTAACAGACAATGACCAAGCTGGAAGAGAATCCAAGGTAGAAATACAAAGAAAGCTTTCTCGTATGTACAAGCTTACTTTTCCTCAATTGTTACAGAAAGACGTTGGAGACATGAGCGTTAAAGAAATCAAAAAAACATTATTAAGTAGCCTAGAAGGAACATATTAATGAATAAAATAATTGGAATATCTGGAAGAAAGCAATCTGGAAAAAATACAGTAGGCAATATTATCAATGGTATTGTTTTACAGAGTCTAAACATGATTCAAGACTATAGTATTGACGATTTAGGAAATTTGCAAATTAAAACAGCAACCTCTAATGGGGATATTGGGTGGGGGATATTTGATGTGCTTAGACGTGATGAAGAGTTTACTTCATATGCAGAGTCAAACCTCTGGCCTTATATTAAAGTTTATCACTTTGCAGATTACCTAAAGAAAATGAGCATAGATTTATTCGATCTAACTCCAAGTCAAGTTTACGGAACAGACGAAGATAAAAACACAGAGACACCATACGGTAAGACCGCAAGAGAGTTTTTACAGTATCTAGGTACAGATGTTATGCGTAATATTAAAGATACGATATGGGTAGATTATACAATCAAAACAATACAAGATGAAAGTTCTTCAGTTGCTATAATACCAGATGTAAGATTTCCTAACGAGGTAGAAGCCATACAGAAAGCTGGAGGAATAGTATTAAGATTGAGTAGAAATCCTTTCAATTCTGATCATTTGTGTGAGTCAGCGTTGGATAAAGGTAACTATAATTGGGATAATTTCGATGAAGTTATTGACAATGAAGACTTGACAATCGTAGACCTTGTACAAAAAATAGAAACCTTTAAATGGATTTGGAGCTAAAAATATGTTAGTTACTTATATAAGGTCATCTAGTTATAATAATTATGCATATTGTCAAATGCAATACTTTATAACTTATGTTCTTGGATATCAAACTCTTAGTGGTAAAAAAGCAGTGCAAGGCACTATAGTGCATAAAGTACTAGAGGTATTGGCTAGTCTACAGCTAGCAAAACAAAACGCTGGAAAGAAAAGAAAGCTAGTAATAAAGGATGACATGCTAGGAGATCTTTCTATTAACAAATCTCATTTAGACACTTACGATATAGTAAATGAATTGCTTGAGCAGAGTTTTGATAGCTATGCAGAACAAGAGAACCATCATGAATGGCTCAAAAAAGATAGAGAAGAATGTAGAAAGTGGACTTGGCAAGCAATACAGTGGAATGATGGTCAGTTTGACCCAAGGAATAGGAACATAGTTGCTCCAGAACCACATTTTGATATACCTATTGACGAGGATTGGGCCAAATTTAAGTACAAAATGCCCAACGGTGAAGAGGTTGAAGGACAGTTAGCTATTAAAGGTACGATTGACCTAGTTACACAGACGGATGATGACACAATAGAGGTAGTCGATTGGAAGACGGGGCGAAGAATTGATTGGGCAACAGGAGAAGAAAAGACTTATGAAAAACTGCTATCTGATCCACAGTTATTACTATATAATTATGCAATATCTAAGCTATTTCCTCAATATAAACAAGCAATTATGACCATCTTCTTTATTAAGGATGGTGGTCCATTCTCTATGTGTTTTGATAGATCAGATCATGATAAATTCTTAGAAATGCTCAAAGATCGTTTTCAAAAAATCCAGCAAAATGTGTCCCCAGCACCCATTTCTAGCACCAGAAGTAGCTTTAAATGTACAAAACTCTGCCATTATTACAAAAACAATTGGCCCGGAACAGACCAAAATATGTGTATGTATATAGAGAAGCATCTCAAAGAGAATGGTATGGATAAAACCATAAAAGACTGTACTAGAGAAGGATTTGACATAGGATTTTACGAGGCTCCCGGATAATATGAAAAAAATAATAACGCTAGGTATGGCGACATATGACGATCATGATGGAGTATTTTTTAGTATACAAGCATTACGCATGTACCATGAAATATTTAATACTGATCAAACAGAGATAATTTTAGTAGATAATAATCCAGATTCGCCTCATGGTAAAGCTAATGAAAAGTTTATGAAGTGGATTAAAAATGGAATATACATACCATACACACTAAAGAAAAGCACGGCTGTCAGAAATGAAATTTTTAGACAATCTAAGAGTAAATATACCATCTCTATGGATTGTCATGTATTAATATTTAACGGAGCTATATCGTCACTATTAGAATATTATTCCAAGAATCCAGACTGTAAAGATATAATAACTGGACCATTAGTATATGATGGTTTAGACACTAAAAATCCTTCAACACATTTCAAACCGGGATGGTCTTCTGGAATGTGGGGCACTTGGGATACAAACCATGAAGCGTTACGAAAGGGAGATCCATTTGAAATACCCATGCAGGGGTGTGGACTATTCTCATGCGAAACAAAAAATTGGGTTGGTTTTAATAAAAAATTCAAAGGATTTGGTGGAGAAGAAGGATATATACATGAAAAGTTTAGACAGTTTGGTGGTAAAGCAATTTGTTTACCTGAACTCAAATGGATGCATAGATTCTCTAGACCTCAAGGTGTACCGTATCCACTGATTCTAGAGGACAGAATATGGAATTATTTTATAGGATGGTTAGAGCTAACGCAAGATCCAGAACACGAAATGATAACAGGCGCTTACGAACATTTTAAAGAAAAAATTCCTCCCGGCAGCATTGATTACTTACTTAATTCTGCTATCAAACAAACTTTATAAGGAGACTATTATGTCTTATGTAGAAGAAGCTGACGAAGAGTATAATTTTCAAACTTATGGGTCTACAGAAGAACTGACAGAAGAAAATTTTTATCTTCCATCAGAAGCAGAGTACGAAGACTTTGGAGAAGAAGTAGAAGAATACGATGCTGCTTCGTTGTGGGAGAATATTCGCAAGAAGAAGGAACGAGAAGGTAAGAATTACAAGCCAGCCAAGAAGGGTGATAAAGATAGGCCAGATCCAGACGCTTGGAAAAAGGCACAATCAGAACCTTCTGATAAACAAAAAAAATCTCTTGATGTAAACAACGATGGCAAAGTAAGTAAAGAAGACTTTGAAATATTACGTAAGAAAAAAAATAAAGAATCAGATGGGTGTGGATGTAAGGGTATGGCAGCAGAATATCAGGGCAGAAAAGTTAAGCTTGGAAAGCCATTCTTAACTCCAGATGGGCCTAAGAAAAGAAGCGTTTATGTCAAAAATGGATCTGGCAATGTTGTTAAAGTAAACTTTGGCGATCCTAACATGTCTATCAAGAAGGATAATCCAGCAAGAAGAAAGTCTTTTAGAGCTAGACATAACTGTGCGAACCCCGGTCCAAAATGGAAGGCTCGTTATTGGTCTTGCAAGGCGTGGTAATATGGAACTCAAGAAAAAATGGAATAATCATTTAGATGAAAACAACATGACTTATTGGCAACATTTTAGATTTGCTGTATATCATGGGTTAATATGTATAAGAGCTGGTGTATATCTATGTATACATGGTTTTTTACCATGCTTTAGACGTAGAGCGGGCACTAGGTTAGTTCAAAGATTAGACAAAGTATTTACTGAGAGAGAATATGAGCTTAATAAATAAAGTAGCAGCAATTATAGATTCCAAAAAGCCTATAGACGAGGTAACTTACTTAGAAAAAAGAGTAAGATACGATGATACTATATCAATATTAGATATAGATCTAAAAACAATCATACCTGCACCAGCTAAAAACAGTAGTCTAACTACAGTAAAAGAGCTGAGTGAAATATCCAGACTTGCAAAGATCAGAACTAATAAAGAAATTGATTTAATAAGGTCTGTTGACAGAGACCCGCTTGAGCTTTACTTAGTATTACTAAAGAAAAACGGCCTAGTTTTTCCACAGGCTTTGTTTAATGATTATTATAATATTGTAGAGCAGTATATGTACGCTCTAAAGTTTTACTATAATAGAGCTAGACCAGAACAATTAGCTCCTTATTTTAATTTAGACATAGATGTTTTGTATACTGAAACTCATCACACTCCATCATATCCTAGTGGTCATATGATGTATTCCGAGTTAGTTGCTCATGTTCTTTCAGATAAATATCCAGAGTTTAAAGATAAGTTTTTTGAGTTGTCTAATTACTGTGGATATGCTAGAATATTACAGGGCGTTCACTACGCTAGTGACAACAAAGCTTCAAAGATTGTTGTTGAAAAGTTATATAATCTGATAAAAGGAATCTCAGATGACAAAGAAGATAAAAAGTTATCCATTAACTGATGCTCCAAGACCTAAAGAGCCTGTTAAAAGACCTTTGCCCCCCAATCCCAATAAAGTTGATTGATTAGTAGTTGCGTTTAGCCGGATGTGTCGTACTATAAATACTACGCTTATTCCGTATCGTTGCTATACTTTGAAATAATTTAAGGAGAAAATATTGAACTGGTTTCCGTTGCATAATTTTACACATTATAGTTTGTTAAAAGGCTTCTCAAAGCCTCATGAGTTAGCAAAAATTTGTTCTGATAATAACTATCCAGCGTGTGGAATTTCAGATTACAAGACTATTTCTGGATGCGTTTCCTTCTATCAAGCTTGTAAAAAGGTTGGCATAAAGCCAATTCTTGGCTGTACATTCGACAATTCTACTGTATATGCCAAGAATAAAAAGGGGTGGAATGATCTTATCGAAATGGTTTCTTGTCTTGATGAAAATAGCGATCTATCAAATAAGATAGCTAAGGATATTATATCTAGAGACAATCTTATATTGTTAAATAAACCATCTTCAGTCTCTTACTACGTTCAATCAAAACATGCTGAACTTCACAGGATTCTCATGTGTTCAGAGCTTAAGACCACTCTTCCCAAGGTGCAAAAAAAACTTCGTAAAAATGAGCTGCCTAAAGAAATCTCTTCTTTTTTTACAAAAAGTGACAAGTGCATACGGTCAGATGTCATGACAAAAGAATTAGAGAGTATTTATGAACAATGCGAAGAATATAATATACTCAACGCACCAATGTTACCTAAGTTTTCATGTCCAAACGACATGTCAGAAGAAGAATATCTTAAAGTATTAGCAAGAGAAGGTTGGAGAAAATTACTCATTAACACGGGGAAAGTAAACCAAGAAGAATCAAAGAATAAATACTTAGACAGATTCAATTCAGAGTTACAAGTAATTAAAGATGCTAATTTATTTGGATATTTTCTTATAGTGCAGGATATTATAAGGCACATAGAAAAAGACATGGGTTGTTTAGCTGGTCCGGGCAGAGGATCAGCAGCTGGATGCTTAATATCATACTTGATTGGCGTTACTAAGATTGACCCTGTAGAACATGATTTACTTTTTGAACGTTTCTATAACGCTGGTAGAAATACAGGCGGTCATGTATCCTTGCCAGATATCGACATGGATGTTCCGGGTAAAAAGAGAGATGATGTTATTGATTATCTAAAAAATAAATACGGTAAAGATCATGTTAGTCAGATGATTACATTTGGCAGACTTCAAGGACGTAGCGCAATTAAAGAAGTGCTTCGTATAAATGATGCTTGTTCTTTTAGTGAAATGAACGCTATAACAAAAAGTGTACCTAACGAGGCAGAAATCTCTGACCAGCTCGCAGAAATGGATGAAGAGGACAGATCTATAATCAGATGGTCTTTAATAAATCGTCCTGATGAACTTAGAGATTTTTGCCACATAACAGATAGCGGAAAGCTAGAAGGTGATTACGCAGAGTATTTTGAACAAGCTATTAATATGGAAGGAACGTTTAAGACTCAAGGTAAACACGCTGCTGGGGTTGTTATATCTAAAGAACCACTGCACACAGTTTGTCCAATGGTAAAACAGAAAGGCTCTACAGAAAAAATTGCAGGACTAGAAATGACAGACCTAGAAGCACTGGGTCATGTAAAATTTGACGTTCTAGGAATTAATCTACTAGATAAATTAATGAAAATTAAGGAATTAACTAATGATAGAGGTTGAAGTTACAGATTATATGAGAGTTAAAGCTAGAAGTATGGCAAGAGAACTGGGCAAGCTTAAAAACTCTATAACAAAAGGCGATGGCAACATTGCTGGTTTTATAGGAGAATTGATAGCCTTGGATCATCTTGGTGGAGTTCAAGCCAACACTTATGATTTTGATATTGTAAGTGATGGCAAAACATACGATGTGAAAACCAAAAGATGTACAAGTCCTCCTAAGCCATATTACGACTGTTCAGTAGCTGCATTCAACACAAAGCAAAGATGTGATATTTATTTTTTTGTAAGAGTACAGTTTCAGGGCGACAGACCTGTGAAAGCGTGGGTATTGGGACAAAAAGATAAGGCTGAATATTTTAAGCAAGCTACCAAACTTAAAAAAGGAGAGATAGACCCAAGTAATAATTTTACAGTTAAAGCAGACTGCTATAACTTAAGCATAAACAAACTGGAAAGAGTAGAGGAAAAACATGGCTAATAGAGACTATATCGTATTTGACTTTGAAACTGGAAGTAGAAATCCAACCCGAACACAGCCCACACAGCTTGCAGCAGTAGCGCTGGATGGTAGAAATCTTGCCGTTAAAGGCACGTTTAATAGTGAGATTAAAGCTATCTTAGACGATGACAAGGCTATCGCTGAAGGTTTAGACCCAATCGAGGATGGTGCTTTAAAAGTTACTGGGAAAACACGATCAGGTATCGGCAAAGCTCCAGCCCTTAAATCAGTATGGAGTAAATTCATTAAGTTTGTGGACCAATACAATTGGAAAGGCGAACCATTCTTTGCACCAATTCCAGTAGGATATAACATCATTGGTTTCGATATGATTATAATTAATAGACTGTGTGAACAGTTTGGTCAGTGGGATAAAACTAGACAGCAACAAAAACTATTTAGCAAGGTGTACAAAGTTGACCTTATGGATAATATGTTTATGTGGACAGAGGGTGATCCAAGCGTAAGGTCTATAAGCATGGATACTCTAAGAGAGCGTATGGGTCTGTCAACTGAGAATGCTCACGACGCACTACAAGACGTTAAAGACACTTCTAATATATTCATAAAACTGCTGAAGACTCACAGAGCAGTCTACCAAAACATTGAACTAGACAAGGCATTTGCAAATGGAAACCTATACGTCAAATGAATATGACGATAAGCAGACTTGGCAATTATTTGAAGAGGGGAAAACTAAGGGTGTATTTCAGCTAGAAAGCAATCTTGGTAAGTCTTGGTCTAAAAAACTTGCGCCCCACAATATAGAAGAACTGTCTGCACTTATTGCTATTATCAGACCGGGATGCTTAAAGGCTTTCGTGGATGGTAAATCCATGAGTCAGCATTTTATTGATAGAAAGCATGGAAGAGAAGAGGTAACATATTTACATGAATGCCTAGAGGAAATCTTACTACCAACGTATGGGGTTCTTGTGTATCAAGAGCAATCTATGCGTATTGCACAGAAGGTTGCGGGATTTAATCTACAGCAAGCAGATGAACTCCGTAAAGCAATTGGTAAGAAAAAAGCAAACCTGATGGCGAAAGTTAAGAAAAAATTCATATCTGGATCTAAGAAAGTTGGGCTAGTGGATAAAGATACATCTGAAGAAATATTTGGATGGATTGAAAAGTCTTCTAGGTATGCTTTTAATAAATCACACAGTATATCATACGCTGTATGTTCTTACTGGAGCGCTTATCAGAAAGCTCACAATCCAGAAGAATTTTTCCTAGCTTATTTGTATTATGCAAATGAAAAGCAAGATCCACACCAAGAGATATATGAGTTGATATCTGAAGCGAAACTATTCGACATTCAAGCTAGAACTCCCAGCGTTGCTAACTATCAAGATAAATTCAACGCTAAGAAAAAGAAAATATATTTTGGAATTAAAGATATTAAATCTCTTACAGGTAAAACAGGAGAAAAAGTTGTAACTGGTATAAGCGAAGCGGAGGAAGAATTAAATAAGAAGATAAATAAATTCAATTGGTTAGAAATATTATTATTTTTCTCGCCAAGAGTAAACTCTACTGCCTTCAAAGCTTTATCATCTATAGGATTCTTTAGAGATTTTAATGGCAAAATCAGCAGAAACAAAGCGCTGTACGACTACGAAATATACCGTACATTAACCAAAGCTGAACAGACATGGATTAAAACTAATTATAAAGATAAGCGGTGGGATAGCTTTGTAGATTGTTTAAAAGATTTATCTCCAACAAAAAAGGAAGGTGGAGGAACAAGCAAGCAGGAAAGAAAACAAATTGTAGAAAATGAAATACAACTTCTTAACAATCCACCTTACAGCCTAGAAGATGACATAACATGGATTATTGAACAAGAAACTAGGCTATTGGGATGCCCCGTAACATCCAACAAAATAGATACAGCAGATACTTCAGCTGCTAATACTACATGTAAAGATATTGTTAATGGTAAAAAGGGAAAGAATCTATGCGTCGTGGCAAATGTACAAAGACTATCTGACTACAAAATAACTAAAGGAGATTCTAAAGGGCAAACAATGTCATTTTTAACAATAGAAGATGACTCATGTATTTTAGATAGTGTAATAATATTCCCAACTATAAAGAATAAGTATAAGTATATATTATACGAAGGCAATAATCTTGTTTTTTGTGGTAATGTGCAAAAGAATGATTCTTCATTTATCGTAGAAAAAATTCACGAATTATGATTGTTTTTTCGTGTTGTCCAAGCTAATATATAAAGATAGGAGATAGAATGAACAACTGTTGTTTTACTGGATATTTAGTAGAAAATCCACACACTACCCACGTTGGAAGTGTTCTGCTTGCAGAATTTACCATTGTGGTATATACTTATAGGAGAACGAAGAGTACTGGAGAGAAGAGTAGAATCCCCACATACTTACACTGTGAGGCTTGGCATACCGGGGCAGAAACGATTGAAAAATTTGCTAAAAAAGGTACTAAAATAACTATACAAGCTTCAGCCAAGCATCTCTCTAAAGATAATGACACACTTATATTTAGAGTAAATGAATTTGATATTTGTCAAGATAACGATTTTGAGGATTGGTCTACATGAGAAAAAAACGTATATTGTTTTGCACAGAAGCCACATTTCTTAATACAGGATATGCTACGTATTCCAGAGAAATATTAAATTATTTATACGAAACAGGAAAATATGAGATAGCTGAACTATCGTCTTACGGTAGCAAGGATGATCACAGATCTCTAGATATTAAGTGGGAATACTTTCCAGCATCTTTACCAAAAAATGCTAGCAGAGCAGAGCATGATGCATTTTCTCAAAAACATACTAATCAATTTGGTGAATACAAATTTCCTGAAGCTTGCTTAAGATTCAAACCTGATATCGTCTGCGACATTAGAGATTTCTGGATGATAGAATTTGTAGAACGTTCTACTTACAGGCCATTTTTCAAATGGTGCATTATGCCAACTGTAGATGCTGCGCCACAAGCGACGAGCTGGATGGAAACTTTTAAATCAGCTGATGCTTGTTTAAGCTATTCGGATTGGTCTGGAAAAGTACTTAATGAGCAAAGTAATAATTCTATTAATTACATTGGTTCTGCTCCACCATCTGCTCATGAAGCATATACGATTATCAAAGATAAAAATGAGTGCAGAGCAGCTATGAATATACCTACAAATGCCAAAGTTATAGGCACAGTAATGAGAAATCAGCGTAGGAAATTATATCCAGATTTATTTGCAACATTTAGAAAAGTTTTAGATGTTGTAGAAAATCCTTACTCATATTATCTTTATTGTCATACTAGCTTTCCAGATATGGGATGGGATATTCCAGAGCTATTGCAAGAACACGGTTTAGCCTCCCATGTTTTATTCACTTATCTATGTACTAAAACTAATAAACCTTTTGCTTCTTTCTTTTGTGGGCCTAGAGCCATATCGCCATACACTCAAGACTTAGATGGCATTATGGTCAGCGTTCAGAATGGTCTTTCTTATACAGACCTATCTACAATTATGCAATCTTTTGATTTGTATGTACAATATGCTAACTCAGAAGGGTTTGGCTTACCTCAAGTAGAAGCTGCTGCCAGCAGCATACCTGTAGCTTCTATTAATTACTCAGCTATGGAAAGTGTTATTAAAAAATTAGAGGGTATACCATTACCACCAAAAGCTTTATATAAAGAGATGGAAACAGGGTGTATGAGAGCTGTTCCAGATAATGATTACTCAGCAAAAGAAATTGTGGAATTCTTCAAGCTTCCTGAAGAGTTAAGAAAAAAAATAGGTCACACTATGAAGCAGAATTTTCTTAAGCATTTTCAGTGGGACAAAAGTGGAGCCGTGTGGGAAAAATGTTTTGACTCTTTTGAAATTGTTCCAGAAGAAAAAACTTGGCTGTCTCCACCTAGAATACTTTCTCCTAAACCAATGCCTTCTGAGAAACAATTCGACACTATAGAGCAAGGTGTAAATTATTTATTCAGCGATGTATTGTGCAAACCAGAACTTATTGGTTCTCAAATGCATCAACGAATGATTAGAGATATAATGTATGGATTTACCACGTCAGCAACAGCTGGAATGTATCAAAACGATAGTTCTGCCATTCAAGACGGCAACTTAAAGAAAACAACATTTAATTTTGAAACAGCTTATAGAAACTGCCATATGATGAGGTTGCAAGAAAATCACTATGAACAACAAAGGAAGGAGGCGTTTGGTCTATAATGAAAGTACTTTACACAGCGCATTATAAAGAAGATAGTGGGTGGTCAAACGCAGCGGTAAATAACATCTTAGCACTAGACGTTGCTGGGGTAGATGTAGTATGCAGAAATGTACAGCTAACAAATAAGAAATCCCAAATACCAAAGAAGATCACAGAGCTAGAACAAAAAGATTTAAAAGGAGTAACACATTGCATACAAAACGTATTGCCTCACCATTTCTGCGGAACCACAAACGTTAAAAAGAATGTAGCATATTATTATGGAGAATCTATATTTAATCAAAAGAATTTATGGCATTTAAATTTAGATTTAGCAGATGAGGTATGGGTAACAAACAACGAGCTAAAAGATCATACTCAAAAATTGTTGAACACAAAAGTTAAAAACGTACCACAGGCGGTTCAAACTGAAAAGTACAAGAAGAAATACAAAGAAGTTGACTTTGGCACAAGCGATGTTGACTTTAAATTTTATTTTATTGGGGATATAAATGATAGAAAAAATCTCAAATCTATAATCAAGTGTTATTATAGAACTTTTAATGCTGGCAGCAATACCATGTTGTTTATCAAAGTTAAAAAATTCTCTATGTCTTCTCAAGCTTTGGATGCTCACTGTCGCCAGATATGTTCAGATATACAGAAAGAAATGAGAATTTATAGTAATGGGATGCAATACGCTTCTGTAAAGTTTATAACAGCAAACACTGATGAAGATTTTATATATTCATTACATCAGTACTGTGATTGCTTTATAGGAGCAAGTCATGGAGAAGCTTGGTCTTTGCCAGCTTTTGACGCAATGTGTTTTGGAAGCACTCCTATATGTAGCGATGAGGGTGGACCAAAAGAGTTTATAGATAAAAACAATAAGAACACAGGAACGCTTATCGAAGGACAATATGGAATATGTAATGAGCAAAATGGAGCATTTCCACATATATTTACAGGATCAGAGTTGTGGTTTGATCCTAGCGAAGAGCATTTATGTAATGCTATGAAATATTACTATGACAACAAAAGCATTAAAGATATTAACAATTGTCATAATTTTGGCAATAGCTTTAGCTTGAAAGAAGTAGGAAAGAAAATGAAGGAATTACTATATGAGTAAAATTTTTCAAGAATTAGCATCGGATGATAGACTTAATGTTCTTGTGTCCAACATAAGTGAACCACTTATTAAAGCTATGAGTGGTGTAGACATGACATTTTTTGTTGCGAATAAAAACCAAGAGAGTAATAAAGAAGTCTATAAGGATACAGGTAATATATTATTATTTCCAAATGGTGATATATTTCCACATATATTATACAATATGGTAGTTGGATTTGCAGATGACCCAAGTATGATTGAGATACTAGAAAATGTAGCGAATGTATTAAATATACCTTTTGTTTTATTTATTGATAAGACAGCAAGCTCATATGGCTCAGTAAGGCTAGTTAATCTAGTCAAAAGGTGTGGTAGCGATTTAAACGTCTTCACATCTAATGTTATACGTCATAGCTGGAATATCAAAGATAAAGAATATATTGTAGCAAATTATTATGATTCTGACCAACTTGCAAAAACACTGACAACAGTAGAACAGGAATGTAAAAAATGAAATTAAACATTACAGATAATGAAAAAAAATTTATTAGCGGTTGTGTAAATTTAGATATCAACAATTATGATGACAAATTTTTTGATGAAGTACCTCAATCATCTTGCGAACTATTGATTATTTCTGAGTGTTTAGGAAATCTCTCTTACGGAGAAAGCGTATCAACAATCGAAGAATCTATGAAAAGGGTAGCCAAAGGTGGTAGAATATCTTTGTCGCTCCTAGACTTTGAATCTGTTGCTATTTCTCTGCTAAATGGTAGTATGAATTCAGAATCAATAAGCAGCATTGTTAAGTCTCATAAGTCTGTTTTAAGTGTATACGAACTAAAACAAACTCTGGTTAATAATAGAATCAATATCACTGAATTTGAAAGAAAAAACAATTTGTTACTCATTAACGGAATGAAAGTATGAGCAAAAGAAAAGTTGGTAGGAAAACAACAAAACCTACTAAGACTAGAAAACCCTCTAAAAAATATGATGAATTTATAACATTTGTATTACTTCATGGACAGAGTATACAAAGGTTTAAGAAAAGTGAACCTGCATGTTTTGCCAAAATAGGACGACAATACTTGATAGACAAACAGATTTTAGCTATAGACAGAAAGTTTAACAACTACGAAATTATTGTATCTTTAGGTAACTGCTCCGACATCCTTCATGAACATATTATTAAAAATCATAGTAATAAACAAATAAGAATTATAGAGAATAAAAATTATGAAACAACGAACTCGTGTGAAACAGCAAGATTATGTTTGAATAACACGACAAATGATAAACTGTGCATCATGGATGGGAATTTGTTTTTTGAGAGCAAGATATTTGATGGTTGTGATTTTTCCAATTCCTTTGCCATGCTTAATGACAAAGAAGAAGAAAGCCTTGAAATAAGAGCGAACACAAACAATAAAGAGATCAAGTTCTTCTGCTACGGAGCTAACAAGCCGTGGTGCGAAATTGTTTTCATGAATGGTAAGAATATTATATATGATCTTCATAACATTTTGAAGTCTAAAAATTTTAGAAAAAAGTTTTTATTTGAAGCTATGAATGAGATAGTTAGAATTCACAATGTGTCTGGTAAAATTAATAAGAAACACATAGCCAAAATCAAAAACATAAGAACATACAATAAGATCAGGAGTCAATATGAAATTCGTAATTGATAACTATAGTGATAACAATAACACACAAGCTTTATATTTACATCAACACATTGAAGAGAATAAGGATCACGAAGTGTACATGAATACTTTTGATTATCCTGTATATGAAGTCATGAGCCAATTTAATCCTAATGTTTACATAACCTCTTGCAATACAATTTCTAAAGATTTATTTTTATTTATGAAAGAGCATCAAAGAAGTACGGGTGTAAAATTAATAATCAATACAGACGACTGCAAGGTGGCTCATATTCAACAAGTTTATTCTAAACTTAAGGAAAATAAAATTGAATTTAAGTTATTTGGAAATATGAATAACAAGCACATACCATCAAGCATAATGAGTAAGTCGTTCAGAATTTTAAATTGTACGGATGTGAATATAACTAAGAATCAAGATCCTAGATTAGATTGGCACACAAAGATAGATAGCTTAATATTTATTGATAGCAAAGATCAGCTAGAAAAAATAAACATCAAAGATAAAACATATCATATCGCTTGTCCTTCGTCTAATATTACAAATGATATTAGTTTTGATATAGTAGGGATGTGTAAGAATATAATTCACAATTATGATAAGGTTATATTTTGTAATTTAGATAGTGGTTTTAGCCAACAGTTTTTTGAGTCTTTATACAGAGCTAATAAGACTTATTTTTATTCTGAAGATCCTGAAAAAATCAACGAAAGTTTAGGGAAAATATTAAAATGTGATGCAAACTTAAACGTGAATGATAACAGAAGGCAAGAAGACTTCACTAATATAAAACAAATAGTAGCAGCTAAACATACCTCTGCTAACAGGACGGTCTCATTACTATCTCAATTACCTCAAAAAATATAATATGTCAAAAACAGATACTGAAATTTTAGACGAAGATAAAATACAAGTGCATTTACATTTGTGGTATGAGGAAGAATCTATATACTTGATAGATAAAATACACAAGGTGTGGAAAAATCGAAGAGTGAATATATCATTTAACACAGACGGCAAAGCAAACGATAAATTATTAGAGTATTGCAGAAGCAAGTTTTCAGATGTCAGAACAGTATATGTGGAGAACAAAGGTAGCGATCAAGTTGGATTTTTTAAATCAATCCAAAAAAACCTTGAAGATGATAAAGAGTTTATCTTCTATGCTCATGATAAGAGTACAAATAAACGAGAATGGATAGATCAAAACATAGATCCTATAATAGATAACTGTGGAGTAGTCAATAGCTATTTAAAAGAGGATGTTGGCGTGATATCTTCAGCTAATCCCAAGAGACTTGAACCGCTCCTTAGCGAAGAGAAGCTTATAGCAATTGACAAAGAAACAGCAATGTCTGAAAAAAAAGGCGTAGTATTAGCAAGGCAAACATTAATATGGCTTAGAGAGTTGCAGTATATACTGTACGAAGTGCATGGGTATATTGATAAGAAAAGACTTAACTTCAAATTTACTGCTGGCAACATGTTTATAATTAATAAAGAAGTGCTGGAAATGGCTCAGTCTGTTGTGCATCCTAGTTTTTTTCCATCAGGGTATAGAGAAGACGGTGATATGCCACACGCTTTGGAGAGATTTTATTACTACGTTTCTTTGTGCATGAAAAAACAAAACATATTTATTTAGGAGATATGATGAAGAAAAATATAGGAATTTGCGATATTCCAAATAAAGATATTTACGCTGCAATACATGCAATTATAAACGAAACTAGAGAGAGAAATGCTCACGATGTATGCATATTCACAAAAGGTTACACTAAATTTACTAATGCATGTGCTAGCTTTGCATACCCAGAAATGTCTTTGTTTTCTGGACTGTTACTGTCTTTTGTCGTCGAAGACATGCAGACCATTCTTAATAAGAAACAAGACATTAAACTTGCTTTTGTATACTTAGGTCAGCATTTTAATATTCCATTGTTAATGGCCCTATTGAAGAATAAAGATATAGTTATATTAACTGGTAACGAAACGCACTGTGAAGAAATTCAAAGACTATCAGGAGTACAATCAGAAAATATACAAAAATTTATAGAAACTTTTTTGGAAGATTAATTATGAAGAACACTAAAACATCAACCAGTAGTATTGTAGATATGTACGTAAACAAAAAAATGAGTACATATGAAATAGCCAAAGAGCTGAATACTTATCCTAATAAAATACGTAGAGTATTAATTAAGCAAAATATTGTACTTAACGACAAAAGTACAGCTCAAAAAAATGCTATAAAAAAAGGTGTATCGACAATACCAACCAAGGGAAGAAAGAGAAGCAAGGAAGAAAAGCTAAAAATTAGTAACTCTCTAAAAAAATATTGGGATAATATTTCACAGGAAGAATATGACAAGAGAGTTGACTTTGCTCGCAGAAAATGGAGTGAAATGTCTGAAGAGGAAAAGGATGTAATGAAAACAAAAGCAATACAAGCCATAAGAAAAGCTGGGAAGGAAGGTTCTAAGCTGGAAAAATTTTTGGCTGGAGAAATATCCAGAGAAGGATTTAGAGTGCATATACATAAAAAGAATCTTATACCAAATGCAAACTTAGAAATAGATATGTATTTTCCTGAGATTAAATGTATAATTGAAGTTGATGGACCATCCCATTTCTTACCAATATGGGGAGATGAAAAGCTAAAAAAACAAATAAAAGCAGATTCTAACAAAACGGGGTTGATTTTAAGTAAGGGTTTTGCTATAATAAGAGTGAGGCATACTACAGATACCTTGTCGTTGGGAACTAAGGAAGCATTGAAAAATAAGCTTATTGATCAGCTGAAAGCTATCAGTCAAAAATTCCCAAGTCAGTCTAAACGTTATATAGAAATTGAAGCATAAAGGAGAAAGAATGTTATCTGAAGATATGGAAAATAACCTATTTGAAGGAGTTGAAGAATTGCAAACACCATCTAACACAGAAACTTCTGTTAAAAATGTCGTTCTTGAAGATGCACCATCTATGCTATCTCCAGAGTGGCACGATTACGCTATGACCTTGTTTCAAGAAGACGAGCTTATGAATGGTCATCCTTTAGTAACTGGTCTCAGGAGAGTATCTGAGATCGTTTTGGGACCAATGGCCTTTAGTGGACCAACTTGGGTCAAGCCAACTGAAAGAGATGATCATCATGGTAGAGCAACTGTAATCTTTACAATAGAATTTGCTAGTGGGTTAAGATGTTCCGAAGTAGCAGACTCTTGGGAAGGTAATACTGACGACATGTTCTGTGCGTTCGCTGTAGCTATCGCCAGCACTAGAGCTGAAGCGAGGGCGTTACGAAAAGTTTTAAAGATTAAAGGCGTTGCAGCAGAAGAGCTTACCAAGAAAGATACAGCCAAGATTGTTCGTGATATTTCCAAGCAAAACAATAGTAGTACTGGAGAGTATGAAGACACAGGTAGAATGAGTGATGCACAATCTAACTTTATCGACATAAAATGCAAGCAATTAAATGTAAATGGTGGTAAACTGCTAAATGACGTTTTCAATGTCAGTAGTAGCAAGAAAATTTCTAAAAAGGTCGCTAGCGATATCATTGATCGTCTCAATGAATATCAAAGAGACAAGGGTTCGATACCAAGTGAAATCGCTGGGTACAACGAAGAGTGGAGATCATAATGAAGTTAAATTATACAACAGCAAATGGTAGGATTACAGCAGAGTTTGATGCAGATACGCAGCGAGAACTCTTTACTCAAATATCTAGATTTCAAGAGGTCTTTGAGGAAGCTAAGTGTGGAAAGTGTGGATCTGAAAATGTCAAGTTCGTAGTTAGGACAGTAGATGAAAATGAATATTTTGAACTACGATGTGTTGACTGTGGTGCTAAACTTGCATTTGGTTCCATGAAGAAGGGTGGAGGACTATTTCCAAAGCGTAAAGATGGAGACACATGGCTTCCTGATAACGGATGGACCAAGTGGAATCCAAAAACTAAAACAGCTGAGTAATATTGGCTTGGTGGGGCGAGGGGGAGAGGTGTAAAAACCTTTCCCCCTTTTTAATTTTCAATTACTTTTACCCTAAATGGTAGTGCTGGGAACTACCTTTACATAGGCAAGTCGTTGAGAGTTTTTATAAGTAATCTACAGTAAAGTACAATCCATATTCTCTCTTCTGACCAATTTCGATAGGCGAAGAACTTAGAGAAATATACCAATCATGTCTCATAAATTCTCCAGCTCCACCTTTATCGTAATCATTTACGGAAACTCCGGGAACAGTTGATAAGTAATTAAAATAATCTGTGCCAGCACCTGTGTCTGACACTGTGGTGTTGAAACCGCTAGGTCCGGGAGAATTTGTAAGAGACATTGCTGGAGGATTTCCTCCGACACCCGGATCGAATGTTGTCCAATGGTTTTCAGACTTGCCTCTGTGTGAAAGGTTTGTTTTATCTTGACCAGCTAGAGGATGTCTAGCTTCATATACGTAGGTTTTAACGTCTACAGCATAATTAGTAATGGCTGACCTATCAAAAATAATAATCTTAGGCTGAGAAGCAATTACTGGTGTTTCATGTTCAAATCTAATATTAAGAGTTGTAAGGTAATTGGGGAGTCTACTTAAGTTAATTGGATCAGCTCCGTTAATCTTAATTTTACCCTCTACAGTTGTTTCAGCTGGAGCTGGATTGCTAAATAAGGCATTATTATTAAGCTGATTCCCCGGTTGACTACCATCTTCAGTAGTAACCCAAGTAGTCTGCTGAACGTCTGTCAGAGCAACAGGCACTCCAAATTGAGAGCCAAAGAAGCCAATACCACTTCCAGTGGTGTGATCTATAAGGTCTTGGGTTTCGTCAGTAACGTTACCGTAAAATGTGATTGTTGCCATTATTTTTCTCCATTGGTGGGTGTCAACACTATTATATACACGAAAAACTAGCTAAAAGTTGCTTTAATATAGTTATGCATTTGTATGCCAGTTGTGATATCTGGATTGTTATGTAGGGCTATTCCTATGTCATTATGGCAGTACGTAAAAATCTCGTATTCTCCGGGGAATGGGCTATTTTGATTATCATCTATTGCTACCTGTGTCGATCTAACACCTACAACACGCTTCTGTCCAGCCTCACTGGGTTTACTAACCCTTACCATGCCGCTCTGGTCTTTAGGTCCATAGTCCCACATGGGCCTTTCCCAGCAGTAGGCTCTAGAGAACGATACAGTCGCTGATCCTCCTCCGTTTGGGTTAGTTACCAACATTTCTACAGGCGTATCAAAAGCTTGTGGATCAAACCCTTCTCCTCTGCAAGTATAATTATACTCTTCGTCTTCCTCTTCGCTTCTATCTGGTATAATTAAAGGACAGTTTTCAGATTCTGTATTGCCAGTAGCACATTCTTCCTTAAAGTCTGAACTATTAGCAATTACAAAACTCGTAATTCCACCGTTTGCATCTATTGCTGTAACTTTAATAGCTACTCCTTGGGATAATAAACACCTTTGATCTACTTCAAACCCATCGCCACTATCAACAACAGCTAGTGTTCCACCAACTCCAATAACTTTTTTGTCATACTTATATCCGTACTTAGTTACAAGTTGACCTCTTCTATCAAATTTGCTTATCCATAACTTTTTGGATTTTAATTCTATATCAGGGCTTACTACTCCTACCGCAATCTCATCTGATGATAATGCATATCCCGGAGTGTAAATTATCTTTCTAGAGTTTTCAACTATCGCATAGTTTGTTTTTGTTGGAACAGTATAATCAACTCTAGTTTCCAAAGCTTTAGTTTTTACTGTAATTTTTTCAAATTTTGCTTCTCCAGAATTCCAACTATCAACTTCTGTTTCTACTTCTGCGCCAATGGAACCATGCGGTGCAGGGTTGAAATGAAGAGGTTGTGCGTATTGAGACAACCATAGCGTATCTTCTCTAGGCCAACCGTCGTATACTTGTACATGCAAAGCGGCTGTTCCAAAACTTTCAATCCTGTCCATAGAAGACCCCCATACAACAGTGGTTCCCTGTATGGTCTTTCCTCTAGTATCATTTACCCAACTTCCAATAAATGGCAGTATGGTAAGATTAATGCTACCACCACCACCACCCCCATAAAAAACACCTTGAGTGCCAAACACTTGCTCAGTATCCACATTTAAAGTCCAGTTTCCATTTCTAAAAACTAAACGTCTACCACACGTTGTGCCTACAGCATTCGCGCCAAGATACTGAGGATTGAGATTATCATCTCCGAACATATCATAGCAACCTTGAGGTCTATGGAATTGGCTAGGCTCTTTTTGCACAAAAGCGTCATACTTTGGACCAGCATATGTTTGGCTAGTAGTATAAAGATGTTCGCCAGCATCACTTTTAGAAGCTACATTGCCAAATGACGCATTGCCAAAAAGGTTTGTGCCCGGAGCCATGCCATGAAATTGGGCTGCGCCGTCATAAAAATTTCTACACTGTTTTTCTGTACCACTAAAGTTACCAGCATCTATAATTCTAGTTGTAGAGTCAAGATGAGCATAAAGTTCTGCTGAACAAAGAGAAAACTGTATAGTATTAGCATCATTTGGTTTAGCATTCCAACCACTCGCGTATATGTAACGATTAGGTGAGGATCTCAAGTTTGATATTTCTGCTGGAGTACCACCGTTTATTTTTAAAATTAAATCCTGATGGTCTTCAATTGGAGAACCATCATACTCTCCCGAAGAGTTTTTAAATGGCCCAAGGGTGGCTACTTCTGCTGGAATTTGAAATTCACTTCTATCCTTAAACTTTTTACCAGCATACCCCCCATTAAACACTGGTCCCCAAAACATATTAATCTGTTGAACATCTAAGTCATCAATTATTACTGATGTCGAATCTTGAGTAGGAGCAGCAACATTAATTCTTTCACTATAAGCATTGTCTGGCAAAGTTCCAGTTGTGGTATTTGGTCTACCTAGACTGCTTTTAGTTTGATTAAGAGCGTTATCTTGAAAGTAATCAATAGAGAGTAATCTAGTTTCATTAGTATTGTAAAACTTATCATAAACAAAATCAATAACTTCATCGCCAGCCTGTACAAAATCTCCATTCGTTAGTCTAAAATAATCGTCAGAACTAGCTAAGAATTTAGAAAACAACCACGGACCTTTAAAAGCAGGAGGTCGTTCTTGTATAACGCCTTCTCCGCTAATTTTAATTAACAAATTTTCTCCATCAATCTGCATGACTAGAGCTATTTCACCTTTAGAAAATAGTTGAGTAGTCCTATTTACAACTCTAACTTTTTCAACTTTAGTCTTACTGTCATACTTTACTATATTGGGACCAAAAGATCGAGGATTATTATCTTGTACAGTCATAGGCATAGCTGATCCGGTTTTAAAATCTGACACAGAAGCTGATGCTGAACCTCCATAAAAGTAATCAGAATCATAGTCCAGACCATCGGGAGATACGGCTGGATCTAATATCTCAGCAGCGTCTATATCATCTAAAAGCATACACAAAAAACTAGAACTAGATTCCCACATTCCTTCTGTATGATTGTATATCATTTTTAAAGGAGCCGATACCATAGAAGCGAAGTCTGATTCTGTTATATTTACCTTACCAACATATACTCCAGTGTCCTCTTTTAAAGATTGTTTAAAAGCGTACTTAGCCCCACTGCGCCTTCTGGGGTGGGCCGTAAACATGGTATCTGATTTGAAGGCTGGAACGCGATTAGTTGATTCTTGGTGTTTTTTATGAAAATAAAGCTTCACACTTTTAGAATAACCATTATCATCCAACAGGTCTTTTCCGGTTGTCCAATTTCTATTAGCAATCAAACATCCTTCAGGGCTATTTTGAATTTGTGCAATTTTCTTTTCTTTGTTAGATAAATTAGCTGTTTCTATCCTTTCTTTATAAGGCGTATCATTAACATAGTCTAACAACTCAATCAACTCATTAAGTGTGTAAGTTTTAATAGTATAGCCACCAGAAGCGTCATACAACTTGTGTTGAAAAGAAACTGCTCCATACTCTGTAGTCAAAAAATTAAATATATCAAAACCAGCATAATCATGTAGTGGTCCGGGCAAGTTTGAGTTTGATTCTTTTATTATTTCTTTAAAATCTTCTCTACTCATAACAGCCAATCCATAGCGTTGTAATCCCGCTATGTAAAAATAGTGTCCAGCTGGCAATGAACTTATAGCATTTCCTTTGTGCATTATTAACTCCTGTTAGTCATAATATGATACGTCTTCATCATTATCTAGGTCGTCTAAATAAATCATTCTATCAATAGGTTGTTTTATATTAGGCAAAACATAGTGCCAAGTAAACGAAGCGGGATGGAACATTTCATCATTAGAAGTCGCTATACTATTAAAATAATTCTTATGATATTGAAATCTACTTTGAGCCATTATAGCGCTCATCTCTGAAGCGTCTTGTGAGCTTTGCATGGCGCTATTTTTGATCATCAGCCCACTTCCAACAAAATCACCTTCTGGTGGTTTTTCTGGATCATACGACGTATTATTTATTATTGCTTTAGTAGGCTGAAAATCATATGTGGAAATATTATTATTCTTAGTCTCTCCTCGTTCCAAAGGAGTGCTATGATCTCTTCCGTATGATCTATTTCTTTGCACTGTATCAATATAAGATTCTAATCTTTTTTGACCCTCAGCAAAATTAAAATTACTTTTAGAGTTAATAATATTTTTTCTTATCAGTTTGTTCCTTTGGTCTGTAAGTTCTCTTCCCATGCTAGCGACTTTTTTTAATTGATCTGATCTTTGTTTTTGCATCTTACCAAAAGAGGGAGTATACGAATCCATAGTTACAGTAGTCTTTACTCCTTGCGTACTAAAGTCTACATTAATACTAGTTATAGCGGGACCATTATTTAGTAAGCCAGCGACAGTCAAGCCGCTAGGCCAGCCTACCATGTTAAATGACGCTCTCTCGTTAGATAAATCACTTGCAACAGTTCTTGAGGATAAAAGGCTTCCAGCTTCATTCATTCCATTGTAGCCATTATAATTCCAAGGAGTTAACGATTCGTCTGAAATGTATTCAAGCCTACCGTTATCTGTTGAGGATGTCATCCAAGGACCGTAAGTTCTACGGTTACTCGTCAAAGGAAGAGCTACTACCATAGGAAAAACTGGCCCCGGTGATGCCATATTAATTCTTCTATTGATTGAAAAAGTTAAACCTTCAACGGCTTTTTCATACGCTGTACCATCACTACCTTGAATGTCATAATCTTCTACTTTGAAACCAGCTGGTAATGTGGGAATGGTTGACATTCCGGGCATACCTATAACAACGTCTTCTCTAAGATAATGAGTTAAATTTGCTAAGTTTACTTTATTTGCCATTCCTTCTTTGTAGAGACCCTCCTCTGTGTATGCAACTCTGGGCAAGGTTATTAATACATATACATCTGCCCCCTCTGTGTAATAATCAAATCCTGAATTATTTTTAGCTCTGATAAGATCAATTGTCAACAATGTGGCGTTACCACTACTGCCTTTAGATGGATGATAAATCGCTGGTCTAATATATTTTGCTTCAGTAGAATTTCCCGTCTCAGGATTAATCATTTTTACATTATCTTCGTCTAGTTTTTCAACTTTAAAAACGCTTTGCCCATAAACGGGGAATGTTCTTCTTATTGTGGGCGGGCCAAAATAGTATTCAGCGTCCATCTCTGCCTTTGCAAACAAAGTTGTCGGTGGAGTAGGTGCGCCGTTTGGAGTACCCGGAGGTGGAGTTGTATATGAAAATAATTCATCCGGGAAAGGTTTGTGCATTAAAAAACTGCTTGGATCTAAACCATCGACATCCATTTCTTTATAGGCAGGTGGATATCTTACATATGCAGGGGTTCGACCATTGCTAGAAAAGAAATTTGTCAGAAGAGGTGGACTGAGATTTAGTTCTTTTACAGCCCCATTATTACCCCAAGGTATAGCTGGATCTCTTCCTCCTTCTGGCTCTGGATTATAACTAAATTCATAACTTCCAGCATTAGCATTGTAACCTATCTCTAATGCTCCTTTGTCTCTAGGATTTTTTGGAAGTGGTGTTGCTAACATAAGATCTTTTTTCGCTAAATTCCAAACCTTCCCACCGCCAGAAATGTATTGAGTATCAACACTTCCATCAGCTAACCTTTTAATAAAACCAAAAGGATTACCTAAGCCATAACCCGTATTGGGTTTTTGTGGAATTTTTACTAAAAATTTCTTACCTAGACACTGATCAGTTACGTTCTTTAAAAAAGCGTACAGAGTCTTTGCATTTTCCAAACCATCCTTGGCAAAAAATCCCATAGCTGCTGTCTCAAATGCATCTGCTTGATTTCTACTTGAGTTAGGCTGTTTTTCATTTGCGTTATTTGGTCCCGGACTAAAAGTACCCTTATTCTTTTTAATCGGATTTTTCTGTGGACCATTGCCACCACCTGCTTTTCTAGCATTGTTAGGATTTAACCCTGTTGCGCCACCTCCAGCCGTTATTCCAATGGCAGTAGCTCTTCCAAAGTAAAGCGGATATCCATAAGGTGGACTGCACATTCCGGGGTTAAGTCTCCAAGCTGCCATATCATCTGGATGAGGGGGCCAACAACATCTAGGAACAGTACATTCAACAGATCCTCCATTCCAATCTCTATCATCGTTAGGTCCATCAATAATCTGTCCAGCGTTAACTTTTTCCATGAAAAGTACATTATAATTTTGAAGAAATTCTACCCATTTGTCAAAGGATATATCAACAGCTCTCAGTTCTAATTCAGTAGCAATATAGTAGTTGCCAACCCCAGCAGCCTTGCAAGCAGAAGAATCTAACAATATTTGAGTCCACGGTCCAACGCCTCTGGGTATAGTAACTATCTTGCTGCCAAGAAGACCATAGTATGGAATAACTTGCTTTTTATACATCTTCTCCAACCTATGCATACCATGTCGAGTGTATGGATAATTATCATGAGCTGCATCAAAGTAATACATATTTGTTTCTTTTCCACCTGTAACAAATTTGTCCGTCACTTCAGTTGCTAACTCTTGACCTATATCTTTACTTTCTAAATCGAATGGTAAATTTTCTATGTAAGACGCGCTTACCTCACCACTACTAGAGTTCCTGTTTATAGTTGATATTTTAATTACGCCAGATATTTTTATATCCGGGTTGGTCTCAGCGTTTGGTCTAGTTACTGATCCATCATCTCTAACATATTGTTCTACAAAATTGTTATAATATGATGCAAGTACTGTACCAGTGCGCGGACATAAAGGAACTAATGAAACAGCTAGCTCGTGATTAGTAGCATCGCAAAATTCTTGGCACAGCTCTAATAAACTTATAGAATCATATCCTACCATATAGTACGGTCCCGGTATTGGAAGATCAGACAAGTCCACGAGATAGTAATGACCTCTAAACTTTATGTATCCACCGTATTGAGAATAGTTAACATCGCCAACCGTAACTGGAAAATCATGCATCCCCATTAATGCATTAAATGATTGTATTATTCTAAAAGCTGGTATGCCTAATTCTGTTCTTAAAGACATACCTTCTCCAGTAACAATTCTTCCTTGAACATAAGCATTCTCGTTGTGAGTCTTGGGAATATTAAGGTCAGGAAATTTTATTGCGCCAACTGTCCATGATGTTTTAAGATTAGCTTTAGTATTAAAAGCCTGTCTATGGTCAGCATTAACATGTTCTAAAAAGCCAAATATATTTAAAAGATTATTATTACTATATGTAGTTCCAGCATGATGATTTAACAACAGCTTAACATTAGATAAAATCTCTCTAGGATCAACAACCGTTACGTTATAACTACGCCCACTGTTAGCGTCTTGGTTATAATCCCACGACTGAAAAAGTCCACCGAACGCAAAATGACTATGTTTATAATAGTCAGGATCAACCGAAGAATCGTAAGTAGGTTTATTAACTTTATACAAATCGTCTATAGTGCTAAAAAAACTTTGTTCAGTTGATGCATTTTGATGTCGGGCATATCTTTGTATCTTTCCAAAAGCAAAGTATACTGGTTCTCCAACATTAACTAGGTTAGGATTCCAAACATCGTTATTTGCAGGATCTATTGCAAGCCTTACACTTAACTGTGAAACGCTATCACCAAAACCACCGTTACATTGAAATGAAACTATTGAAGCTCCAAGAAACGTTTGTTGCTCAAGTGGTGGAGGGGTTGTAGTAACTTCAAAAGATCTAATGAGTGGAGCAGGAGTAGTTGTCGTGGGGGGATCAACTTCTAGGGGAGTAGGCTTTAGAATACCCTGTTCGTCTACCTCAATGTCAAACCCACAACTGTTAGGACCAGATTGTCCCATTAGTTTGTTCTTGAGTTCTTCTTTATTTTCTTTAGCCATTATGTTCTCCTATAGTTTATTCGTAAACCCAAGTCTTGGATCTTATGAATCTTCTCTCAGCACTATCCCACTGGGTAGAAGCAGCTGCCTCAAAAATAATATTACCATTTGGCCTATATTGACTTTCTATATTCTGAGTTCCCGGACCAGACGCATTACCAAACCCCGGCAAGTACTTTACTTCTATTTGAAACTCTCTACTTTTTTCTGTTTTTCCATAAGTGTCTTGCAAAATTGGACCTGTCATCCTACCAATAACAGGAACTGTTGCAAAAATTCTTCTTTGAGGATTATTAGTGATGCTTATATTTTCAAAAGAAACATTTGGAACTTCAAAAGTTGTAGTATTATCTTTAGAATAATTTAATGTAAAGTCTACAGAACTACTACCATAATTTCTAGTAACACTTGTTGAAGCAGGATCATTAGGGTCTATTTGAGACAATTCGGTAAAAAATGATTTTAACTTTCCTCCCGCTGCGTCTTTTATAGTAGTAAAAGCGTCAACAGCGTGTGAAATATACTGACTCTTAGCTGTTTGAAAGCCTACTTTTATTCCAATTATATTACCTGTAACGCTACCTGTCGGGTTATCTTCTTGCTTGTCATCTTCAAGGTTATAACTAACAGTACCTACAACTTTTTTACTATAACCAGAGGTAGGGATTAGCATAAACGAAGAAGCGTATGTTACCGTACCATCAGTAGGATTTGTAGTGGTACTAAAATTAATGTTAGCCGCTTGGTATTCTGTTGTAGCACTTCCACCACCACCATCCTTCAAGTCTAATATGTTGAATCCTGTCTGCAAATAAATTGATGTTGTGCCTGCAAATTTTCTCTTAGCTCTAATAAATGCATTAGCATCTAATACATCTAAAGCATTTACTGTTATACTTTCTGTTCCAGACAACATAGAAGTAGTTATTACTTCAGTCTCTCCTGTATTAAAATAACCCATACTAGTATCTTCACTAACATTAAAATCATATGTATACTCAATATGATCGTTATCCATCTTGTCAGTGTGATAGGATTCAAAAACTAATGTGTACTCACCAACTTGAGCGTTATTGCCTTCTGGAAAGTCAATAGATATAACGTTACAATTTTCAAAAGAAGTTAGTAACACACCGGCTGCATCATTAATTTCTACAGTAACAAATTTCTGTAAAACAGCCTTACGGAGAGCTTCGTGTTGTTGAAAAATCCATTTAGTTGTCTCGGGGCCGGGAGGTATTGATGGTTGCCCATTGATGATTGGTGGTATGAAAAAACCAGTAAATGTTATAGTATCTTTTCTGGCAATTTCATCATGCTTTGTTCCTTGATCGTAATCATCAACATTACTCCTGTCAAAAATAACTTGTGAACTAACACCCACAGTCGGAGCAGGGTTTGGGAAAGTATAATTAGTAGCCCCATCGACCACAGAGTCTCCAAACCTCTTTTTTGAAGCCAATCCCGGTTTATAAATATAAATCTTATTAGAAGAATTATTAACTTGGTTGCTCATATAAAACCTTTATGTCTAAGTCTCTAGTGTAGTTGTACTTTCCGTCATAAGCCTTTACAGTTATATTGTACTCTTGTAGTGGATCTTCGACACTACCGCCAGTGTCTGTTTCTGGAACTAATACAGCGTCAGTCATTAAATATCTGCCCTTCATCGTGAATAAATCCTCATGCTGCCCCCCAGAGATACTATATATAGGATGTGGTATATGTTCTAAACCCAAAGGTCCATCATGGTCAAGAGCTAAGAAATCAGGATCTGTTAGTTCTACTTCTGCAACAACAATGCCAGCTGGCATATAAGGAAATACGGTTTTATTAGAAACCATAACAACTTTATCACCCACCACATGTGTCATGGGTTCGTCTACGCCCGCTTCTTCGTTATACTGTTTTACAAGTATTCTGAGAACAGTATAATAAGTAAATTTCTTTTGATCTCTTAATCTTGTAACCTTGCATTTTATACGAATTAAATATACATTTCTTTTTTCATAATCTATATCTTCAACATCTCCAGCCCAACTTATAGCTCCATCAGTACTGACATTGAAAAGATCATAATGATAAGCTCCATACCCCGGCTCCACAGCTGGATTTACATTGAAAAACTGTTTAGAAATTGATGGTTGATTACCACCCCCCGCTGGTTGCCACATGTCAACTATGTCAACTTTAGCGCCTTGTAAATTGCCAGTTTTTTCTTCTATCGTTATATAATCAACTGGCATACCATTTGCACAACAATCATCCGCTATTGTTGGAAAAATGTAAGAATTAGTAAACGCCCACTCCATGCTAGCTTGTACTTTATTTGGAGAACTTTCCCAGCTATCTTCTAACGCTAGATCAAAAGCCACATCTCCTTGAGGCGTTTCGTCTACTATTAAACCTTGTAGAGACTGCCATTCAGTATATATGTTTTTACCCTTGACAAAAGTAGCTTCTATACTCAACGTTTTTCTACCAGCAGCATCGCTAGATAAACTTTGTAGTAGAGGTCCATTAAGTTTACCAAGTATGGGCGTAGTTGAAATAGCCGCATGGGGTCTATCATGACTAATGGTTATTCTTTCATAAACCGTATTAGTCAATTTGTATTTGTCTGATACTTCATACTCATAATTAAAATTTATAACATCGCTATGCTCACTGAAAGCCAATGAATGAGACACATCAGAACCACGCTTATTAGAGCTATAGTTACTTAGGGGAGAAGTGGCATCTCTTACTTCTTCGTTTTCGGTGAGAGATGCTGTATTTTTTACTATATTAAATAAGCTTTCTTGAAAAGTATTAAACACAGCAGGAATAGATAAGTTACTTGCCAAAGATTTTAATTGACCTTGGACATCAAGTGTAACTCCATCAGCACTTCTAGAAACCTCAGTTTGTAATCCAACAACATAATTTTGTTCTACGTTAGTAGGCACTAAAACCATATCATAATTTAAAGTTACACTTCCAGATGTTGGGTCTATTTTTAGATCTTTACTCTTAACATTGCGAGCTTTGAAAGTTCTAGTATCTCCAGCAAGCATCACTATATCATTATTTTGTGGAGCTATTAGCCTAAGAGCGTGTGCCGCTTTATGAGCGTCTAGAGAAGTTCCTGTCAAGCTAACCTTTGCGACGTAATGGCTGGAAGAAACAAGGTTGCCAGCTTGTACATATCCCATGCCCTCTTCATCAGATACATCAATGTTAGTAGTGTAAGTTTCTAAATCATCCGTAGCTAACTCTGTAGACTCAAAAGTCATAGTATAATCAGCACTATTATAATATCTACCAGCCGCAAAGTCTATAGATATTAATCTGCAATTAGCAAACTCACATAATGTTTCGTCTTTAACTATTTTTATGTGCCAATACTTGTTATCTCTCAGGTCTTTTCGTATTTGATTCTGTATATTAAATATTTTAGTAGCAGAGGTAGGTCCAGCAGCTGGTAGTCCTAAAACTTTACCAGTAAATGTAAGAGTGTGTTTAGAAGAAGCTTGAGATCTAAAAGAGCGATCTACTAAAAAAGTAGTATTGGTCTCAACTAAAGGCAAAGCGTCAGGAAAATCGAAGTGAGTTGTGGTCTCTCCTGTTTCTGAATCATAAGTATTATATTTTATCTTTCCTTTTGGGAAACCAAACTTCTTATCCTCTAATATGTCTTTAGGCTGACAAAGCAAAGTCTCGTCATTCTTGTTGTATAAAAGATCGCTTGTTCCTTCGTAAGCAACGCTTTTAATATCAACATCACCACTACGCGGTTTATGCTCATCACCAAATACCCTCATTTTTAAAATCCTCCTCTACTGACTAAAAAGCTAATATTTGTAGCCTTAAAGATCGTGTCCTGTATATCCTTTGCGCTTTCTGTATCTTCGTAAAAATCAGACCCGAATGTTCCTTGACCAAATAGTGCGCCGCTAGTCTGTAGATGCAACTCTCCAGAGTTCCTAATAGCGTTGTAGGTGTACAGATCTACATTATTATACACATTACCTTGATCGGGAGCTTGGCTAAATAAATTCATAACACCTGATAACGGAGGGTTATCTCCCTGCGTAACAATTGGCAGTATAGCATCAGTCATTACTCCAAATGCGTACCTGCCTTCTATCTTATCTATATACGGCCTGTGTACAACATACCCCTTATCTATAGCGTCTTGCCCAGAAGCTTCGATAAATATTTCACCATTAATAGTAGATAATACCCTTCCTTCATATATCACCTTTTTATCATAAGCCGTGCCGTTAGAAAAATTAAATTTGGTATAATTCTTTTCACTTTCATATTCTCCATAAATTCTTCCAGATATATAAGTGTCGGGGTGAGAAAATGCTGGTCTTAATTTTCTTAGCATACCATCAAATGCCCAAGCTGCTCCAGCGTCTTGCAACCTAGAACCATCAGTCATAGGATACGAATGGCTTTCAGCTCCAGCTGCTAATATATAATCTGCATCATTTCTTCTAGACCTGTACAATCCAAGAGACTCACCAAAGTATGTATTTTCTCCAGAGCCTTGAACTCTGGAATTGTAACCTTGAGGAATCAACTTATGAATTTGCGTCCAAGATTGAATTTTTTGTCCCCAATCACTGATCTTATTTTCGTAAGTAAATACAGCTCCATTATTAATGACTACTGATCCACTGCCGGGGAATAAAGTTCTATTATCAGCGATAGCTAAATCATGAGAGGTTACTTGGGTAATATCAAACTGCTCATTAAATTCTTTTCTCATAAACTCTGCGGAAGTTTTCTCAAAGTGAGTTTCAAAATTATGAGCAGGAGCAGAAATTGCTAATATATCTCCTTCCAAAGCAATATTATAACCAAACATATCTGAAACATGAGCGTTATTAGATAAAAATTCGTCAGTATAATTATGATCTCCAAATATACCAGAGGCTTCCACGGCAGTAAGACTTGGATAGCCTACGCTAATTTCTTCTGGTCTAAATTTGCCAGTAACCTCCCAAGGTATACCAGTTGTTATTTCTCTAGAGTAGTTAGTAGTGCCTTTTCCTTCTCCAACAACTCCTGTTCTTTCAACAACATAAACAGATCCTGCTCCACCATTAAAACCTAGCTCAGTACCGTAAATCCCCGTGGTAGACTTCTCAACGACATCTTGCCAAGTTACAATTTCATCTTCTTGAGTATATGTGGCAAACGGAGATCCAACATATAATTTATCTTTATGTAAATAAACCTTGTATCCAAACAAGTCTCCGGGATACCCAGAATTAAAAACTTTAAAGTCTAAGTGATCAATACCAGTTTCTCTCATTAGTTGTGGTATTCTTTCCGAAATACCAGCATCCTCATAAGTAATTCCATTGTACGTGTCAAGAAGTTTAGTAGTCGAGCTGTATTTTTCTTCTACCTTAACAAACTCATCATGATACCACTTTTGTTCATAGGCTTTTTTAGCTGCTACTCCAGCTTCTGGAGGTTTCATATTACTAAACCTCTCCCCCGGAGTTACTCTTGGTGCGTCTGGAAGCTTCCTGAACTTACCCGGATCGTCAGCCTTCATCAAATCAAGCATTCCATCAAAAGGAGGCCTTACAAAGTTCTTTGGTGGTACGGGCAAAATTTGTTTTTTACCTTCATCGTCAGAATAATCAGTTAATGGCAGTTCATTACTTTCGTATTTACCAAAGCGATAATTTAAACCTGAGTTTTCTGGGTATGCATTAATTAGACGGCTAGGAGATGATCTTTCGGGTGAAATAATCTTAAAAGTAGACTCGTATGTCCGACCACTATTCCAAAAATCATCACCCCCTCGACCAGACTCCATCATCTCCATTTCTAGATCATTAAAAATTTGAGGATATAAGCTTTGAAGAAAATAAGCGACATCCTGATTAACTCTTTCTTGATCTTCTGTTAATATTGTTTTACCTTGTATCAAACTAGGATCACTAATTACAGTCACTCTAGATTTATTATGCCCATTAAAGTATCCAGCTTGATGGTAAATTTCTTGAGCTACAACAACGGGACCATCAGCAATTGCTGGAGACTGTATACCCGAACCATAACCAGCAGGATGCTGTTCAGCACAAACATCACTATTTGCTTCTAAACAATATTTATCACTGTGAGTGCTAATTTGTCTAATAACATCTATCTCGTAGGAATATGCGTCAACTGCCGGTCTAGTTGTGACGAAATTTTCCCAAATAGGTATATTAACAACATTAGTTTCAGTCGCCATAGGAATTCTAACACCAGAAATAGACAACAAACGATGAGTGAATTTTTCTGTAGGATTATCTTGTTTCCGATAGGTGGTATCATTAAAAATAAATATTTCTAATTCGTCGGTATCGCCAAGTTGTAAGTCAAGCTCAAAAGGTCTAGAGCCGTTATTTTGAAACTTTGTACCGTTTTCTACTAACGTCTGGCGAACAGTTCCATCTTCTGATGTATCTGAGATTTTTAGATTTACTCCGTTTGCAAAAGGTGTTTTACTTGCGTTTGAAACCGCAAACAATAAGGGTGCTTCTTCATTTGCACTCTCCGAAACTATATCAAAGAATAATCTAAACATATTATTGTCGTCAGTTTCTGGAACATCTTCTCTAGGTTCTGGTATTTTAAATGAGACTTTGGTAATTCCAGTGTGGAATGCAGGAACTCCTTGAGAAATTGTTTTTAGATCTTGCACTGGAGGTTCAAAATATGCTACAGGAATTGCGCCATTTACATCAATCGGAATGAATTGATGATAATAACCAACACCTTTACCATCTCTACCGAACGGTGGAAGATTAATTGTAAAATCAATAGTTTCATCACCATCAGCAGAAATCATTCTAGAATCAGCATCAAAACCTCTAGTTACAAAATGGTTTTCATTTAATACTATACCATATCCTTGAAATCTTTTAATATCTTCTCTTTCAGCAATTTTATTTTTACCGGGGAGAAACATTGGCTTCATACCAAGGCCAAGTCTTTTACAAATATCTTCAGCCACATTAGCTGCTAATATCATATATTCATCTAAGTTAGAGGGACTATTATCTCTATCAATATTTGGTTCTTGCCCATAAGTAATAATGACTTTTTTATTACCAGAAGACAGAAAAGTTTTGATATTATCTATATCGTCTTGAGATGGGTACTGGTCTGTATTTGCTATCCAAGCTACATCGTAACCTTTAGAGACATCGTTTAAGTCTTTAACTTTTACATTTTTATCAAAGTTAATGCCTAGAGAAGTCATTTGCATCTCAATGTCTGAATCTACATATGCATCTTGAAAAGAAACCCTATTAGTAAATCCTCCAAGGAGTGCAACCCTTGATGATCCGAGAGAATCTTTAGCTAAAATATTAAAATAAAGATTTAAGTTTTTATCACCATCTGACGAAAGTAAAATTTCTCTGTTTTCAGTTAAAGTGCCAGCAATTAAAAATACGGAAGAAAGATCAGCCGTCTTCAATGAAGGTGTTATAAATTTAGCTTCCGCTATGTAACATGCATGTGAAGTATAATTATATTCTCTTTCAACTAATTCAATAGGAAGTGATGCTTGCGCTTGAAGAATAGCGTCTTTACCATTATACTCTTCTGGATCATAGAATAAGCTTGTAGAATTAATATTATTTATATTCATTTCTAATGATGTATAATTGTTCTCTTCAGCAGACCATAAAAAGTCTATGCCAGAATAAGGAATATCTCCGAAACTTTTTCTGATACTACTTTTTGTGTCTGTCCCAACCTGTCTCCTCTCGTCGAATTCCTCTTCAGGAACTGCTGGTACAAAAATTGTTTGTTTGACTGACTCATAAGCTGCCATTATCGGAATTGGCTCACTATTGTCTCTTTTGTTGGCAGATAACACTGGTGGACAAACTTCATCGCATACGGTACATTTCCAATCATTACAAGTTGTATGAGAGCCGTACATAAACGCAAGATTATGTTCATAATCATTGAATGATACTTGACCTTTACAATTTCTGTAGACGCACTGATCTATATATTTAGCTCTTAAATCTCCCTCGTGAATAATAGGTAGTTCGCATTTGTCGTTTAATTCTCTGTAAGTTAACTTTCTACCACCCTCATTA
>Ga0209630_10000107_pt1 | contig 95977 bp, 76 predicted proteins | sample COG_01_FD_184745 | JGI IMG/M metagenome (GOLD analysis project Ga0209630, IMG submission 184745) | Pelagic Microbial community sample from North Sea - COGITO 998_met_01 (SPAdes) (version 2) | ecosystem: Environmental > Aquatic > Marine > Neritic zone/Coastal water | place: Helgoland, sampling...
TATAGATAACGATATCTATCATGTATTTAATCATGTAACAGCATCTAACTCTCCTGTCTATCCTATTGGTTCCATTGCCGGTGGCTTTGTAATTTCAAATACTGCAACAGGTATAAGTATCTCCACTCTGGTTCCTGAAGATGGTGATTTCATTGCTGAAGCATACAGCATGTCGTTAACGTTTGATGATTTATTCGTTAACCCACCAGCTGGAGATTTAACATTCACAAGTACTCTCACAGCTGAGCTTGGCGATGTTGATGTCCAAGGATTTATATTTGATATTATATTTATTGATGGATGTACAGACCCTGTCGCTTGTAACTATGACCCTGTTGCAGTTAATGATGATGGATCATGTGTTAATCCTGACGAATGCGGTGTTTGTAACGGAGAAGAAACAGGACCTGGTGCAGTGTACGAATGCGGTTGCGCTGATATAGCAGAAGGCGAATGTGACTGTGATGGAAACGTTCTTGATGAATGTGGAGTTTGTGGAGGAGTAGGAATTGCTGAAGGCGAGTGTGATTGCGAAGGAAACGTTCTTGATGCGTGTGGAGTTTGTGGCGGAGCTGGAATTGTTGAAGGCGAGTGCGACTGCGAAGGAAGCGTCTTAGATGAGTGTGGAGTATGTGGAGGAGCTGGCATTGCTGATGGTGATTGCGACTGTGACGGAAACGTCTTAGACGAGTGTGGAGTATGTGGCGGAGCTGGAATTGCTGAAGGCGAGTGTGATTGCGAAGGAAACGTTCTTGATGCGTGTGGAGTTTGTGGCGGAGGCGGAATTGCTGAAGGCGAATGCGACTGTGCAGGTAACGTACTAGATGAGTGTGGAGTATGTGGTGGAGCAGGTATTGCTGATGGTGATTGCGACTGTGACGGAAACGTCTTAGACGAGTGTGGAGTTTGTGGCGGAGGCGGAATTGCTGAAGGCGAATGCGACTGTGCAGGTAACGTAATAGATGAGTGTGGAGAATGTGGCGGAGCTGGAATTTCTGAAGGCGAGTGTGATTGCGAAGGAAACGTCTTAGATGAGTGTGGAGTATGTGGAGGAGCAGGTATTGCTGATGGTGATTGCGACTGTGACGGAAACGTTGTAGACGAGTGTGGAGTTTGTGGCGGAGCTGGATTTGCTGAAGGCGAGTGCGACTGCGAAGGAAGCGTCTTAGATGAGTGTGGAGTATGTGGTGGTGATGGAGTAGATGAAGACTGTGATGGTATCTGTGATTCTATTGATCTGTGTATTGCTACATGCGAAGACCCTTTTGCTCCTTGTGTTTTCTTAGGTTGTACTGATCCGAATAACCCGGGTTACGACCCAATTGCGACTGATGATGATGGTTCTTGTTTAGCAGGAGGTTGTACAATTTCTGTAGCTTGTAACTATAACCCAGATGCTGAATACCTAATTCCGGGAGTTTGTGAATTCTCATCTTGTGTAGGATGTACAGATGCTACTGCTTGTAATTTTGACGCGGATGCGTCCCTTTCAAATAACTTTTCTTGTAACTACGCTGAAATGTATTACGACTGTGATGGAAATTGCTTAGAGGATGTGATTCCTGCTGGTGGTAACGGAGTATGTGACCCGTTAGATGTATATGGCTGTATAGATTCTGACAATCCCGGGTACAATCCCTCTGCTACTATTAACGACGGATCTTGTTTAGTAGGCGGGTGTCTAATTCCTTTTGCTTGTAACTTTGATTTAGAAGCTGATTACATAGTTGTTAGCTTGTGTGAGTTTACTTCTTGTCTTGGATGTACTGATGAAGAAGCTTGTAACTACAATCCAGAAGTAACTATTTCTTCTGCAGCTCAATGTACTTTCCCTACAAATCCATTAAATGACTGTGATGGAAATTGTATAAACGATAGCGATGGTGATGATATTTGTGACGAGCAAGAGATTGCAGGTTGTACAAATGATTTGGCTATAAATTATAATGAATTTGCTACTGATGATGATGGATCATGTTCAATCCTTGTTGGAGGTTGTGTTATTCCATTTGCATGTAACTTTGACCCAGCTGCCGATTTCTATGTGCCGGGTTCTTGTGATTTCAACTTCCCTTGTGGTGGTGGAACAGCAGGTATGTCTGAAGCTGGATGTACGAATTCTAATGCTTGCAACTATGGTGCTGAAGGTGTTCCATGTCAGTTCTTCGATGCAGCAGGGAATATTTGTATGATAGGTGGGTGTAACCACCCTTCAGCATGTAATTACAACGATGACGCTCAATACAATGACGGTTCTTGTGATTTTTCTTCTTGTGCAACTTATGGATGCACACTGAGTGGCGCATGTAATTTTAATGATTCAGCAACATACAATGATGGAAGTTGTGACTATACTTCATGTTATGGTTGTACAAACACTTTGTCTGAGAACTTTGATAGCAATGCTACACATAATGACGGATCATGTATAATTCATGGTTGTACTGTTTCTGTTGCTTGCAACTACGATGTTACTGCGACAAGTGAAAATGGTTCATGTGAGTATTCATCTTGTATGAACTTAGGTTGTACTGATTTATCAGCTTGTAATTACGATTCTAATGCAATTGTTAGTGACGGTAGTTGTGTGACTGCAACGTATGGTTTTGATTGTAATGGCAATTGCATTACAGATCTTAATAACAATAATATTTGCGATGCAGATGATATTTATGGTTGTACTGATGCGACTGCATTAAACTTCAATAACGGAGCAACTATGAATAACGGAACGTGCTTATATGATACATTCGGATGTACAGACGAGATGGCTTGTAATTTCAATCATCAGGCCTCTTCTGATAATGGTTCATGTGAGTTTATTTCTTGTTATGGCTGTATGAACGATATAGCATGTAACTTTAATGTGGAGGCTACACATCCTAGCGAGTGCACTTATGTAAGTTTGTATGAGATTAATGGAGCTACGCAAACTATAATTGGGCATGACGAATTGTATACTTATCCTATAACAACAGGTTCCGATTATATTTGGTCAGTAATAGGTGGAGAGATTATTTCTGGATTAGAAACAAATGAAGTTATTGTTGTTTGGTCTGATGTGTCTGGTAGCTTAACAGTAAAAGAGATAAGTAGCTCAGGATGTGAAGGAGTTGATGTTGTACTCAATCTAGGATCAGTTAGCAGCATTTTTGATCATACCGTTCAATTTAGTGTTTACCCTAACCCAGCAAACAATAACATTGTTGTCGTAAGTGATTTAGGGCTATCTGTTGTTACAATATATGATGCTACTGGACGTGATGTTTACAAGCAACAACATGTAAATAGGACCAACACTATCGATGTAAGCAATCTTGCAAATGGTACATACCGCATAGTTGCAGACACGAATGAGGGAAGAAGAATGCAAACAATAGTGATTAGTCACTAGTTATTTCTTACTACAGAGATCTATATATTAAATAGAAAAGGCCTCGCACATTGTGCGAGGCTTTTTTATAGGATAATGATTTATGTGAGAACTGAAATAAATCCGTTAGGTTTAAAGATTGTTAATCTGCTGCTTAGACAGTGTGCCGTTATACCAGTCTGTACTAATTCTTGCTCCATATTTCTTATAGAAATTTATTGCAGGAGTATTCCAATCCAATACTTGCCAAATCATTCCATTTAAGGACTCCGTTTTACAGACATTGATTGTTGCTTCAAATAAAAGAGTTCCTATTCCTTGATTGCGGAATTTCTCTTTTACAATAAAATCCTCAAGGTATAAGAACTTGCCTTTCCATGTAGAATAGCGGATAAAATAGAAAGTCATTCCAATAATCGTTTTGTTATGCTCAGCAACTAAAAATGAAAAGTGTGAGGTATCTCCAAATCCATCATTTTCTAAGTCATCCAATGTAATAGTTACTTGTTCGAGAGCTTTTTCGTAATCAGCTAATTGATTAATAAGCTCCAGAACTTTAGGTAGATCCTCTTTTATACCTTCTCTAATCAATGTTTTCATATTGCAAACATATGAAAACCTCTCGTTACACTTATTTAATCTATAAGCACATCAATTGAGGTTGATCCAATTTGTAGAAGATAGCTTCCACTAGCTATGCCAGTGAAGTCGAATGAGTGAATGTCGTTAGTTGGAGAGGATAGGTTGCCATGTAGTACTACCGCGCCAGATAGATCGATAAGATTCCAAGATTTAAAGTCAGACACTGCAGAGTTAGGCAAAGTGCAAAAGAATTCCCCGTAAGTAGGATTGGGATAAGCTAAAATATTATCCTGAGAGTCTACATCATCAACACCTACACTTACGTTTATTTCTAAGCATACTTGATCACCTACACAGCCGTTGGCATTTGTTTCCTGTACACAGACGACTCCTTCACCTTCAGTAGCCCAAAGGAGGCTAATTGCGAAGATGTCAGACACAACTAAAGGAGTAGCGCCCTGGAAAGTCCATTCGTAAGAACTGCCCGTTGTATATGTGTATTCATAAACAGTTGAATCACCTGCCATAACATCTACAACTCCTTCAAGCTCGCCTTGAACCGGGATGTCAGCATAATCCACAAAAATATCAGAGTAAATACTGCAACTATTTTCGTCTTCAACGCCGACTGTGTACTCGCCGCCTGAAACAGCAAGTGGGTCTATACCATTCCAGAGATAGTTTAATTCACCTAAACCTCCAGCAGCAAATGCTGTGATAATTCCTGATTCTGATGAAGTACAGTTTGGAGGAGTGCTTTCAAGTGAGAGTTGAAGAGCGGGAGGGGAGAAGATTTGAAATTCAAGGGTGGTTGAGCAGAGATTGTTGTCACTTACGGTAACAGTATAATCACCAGGGTAAAGTGAATTTGGATCATTTGATCCGAAAAAGAGATCATACGGAGGCACTGCGCCAGACGTAACAATGTTCACTGATCCTTCGTTAGAATATGAACAAAGAGCATCAGTGGTAGATTCTACAAATGTTAAAAGGTCAGTATCTTCATATATCACTTGCGTGAATGGTAAACTCTCATTTCCACAACCGTCAAAGGCTATAAATGTTCGAGTTAGGATTACTGCCAATGGGCATACACCAGGCGTGAGTTCGGAAGTAACTTCTACAAGGGTGTTGCTGCATAAGTCTTCAGCAGTTGGCATCCCAAAATCTTCAGTATTAATAGCTGAAGATATTATCTGTTCAGGAAGCAGATCAGTCCAAGCAGGTGCTGTGTCATCAATTACTTCTATTACCTGTTCAACTGTAGAGCTATTGCCACAAGCATCTGTTGCTGTAACAAGTCGATATACACTGTATTCGCCAAAACAAATACCTTCTAGTATAGACTCTTCTTCGAATTCATATGTTACGGGAGAGCTACAAGCATCTAAAGCTATAGGATTTGTAAATAATGGTTGTATAGGACAAGAAATGGTTACAGGTTCAGTTCCAGAGATAAAAGAGGGTGGTGATGTATCTGTAACAGAGATGGTTTGGGTATGTTCAACTTGTCTATCCATACAGTCAGTTCCGACCCAGTGACGAATAATAGTGTAATCACCAGGGCAACTCCCCTCGATTGTGGTTTGTTCCATAACTACAATTACATTCCAAGTTGCTGCATAGCAATTTCCATCAGGGTTGTGTTCTTCCTCAAAAGTAGATGCGTATGAAGATATACCCGCATAAATAGTGGGAGGAGAGGGAACGCTTGAACAGCTAACATTTATATCGTCTGGAGCGTTGTTAAAGTGAGGGAGGAGACTGTTCCCATCACAATCTTCATTAAGATTTGCATATCCACAAGAGCCATCATTATCTGTAGCAGTATCCTCGTAATTACAAGCAAATTCATCTGTGCAACCATCTATTTCAAACATATCACAAATACCATCCCCATCGATGTCTGCGATACATTGACCATCACAGTCATAACCGAAAACAGGGAATTCACATAATGAAATGTCATTAATTGAAGCAAGAGGATTATAGTTACATGCAGCTTCTATAAGACAACCTGCTGAAGATGCACAAAAGTCAGTTGATTCTTCCCAGCCAAAATCAATGCCTTCTGCAATAATTTGCCCTTCAAGTATAAGTTCATAATAACCTGGCGGATTTCCCCACCCGCCACAGCAGAGGCCATCACCATATGTATCGTAAATTGTGAATGTATAGCATCCGTCATCTATACACAATGGGTAAGAGAAATAACTATTGTCATCATTCCAATTATATTGATCGGATGCTACAATTGCTCCTAAAGCATTAGTTAGTTCCCAGGACGACTCATAAGCCCAAGTATCCATTAAAATATTTATCGTTATGCTACTATTATCGCACTGAGCAAAAAGACGCGTTGTAGATATCGTAAGGAAAACAAGCAACCCTATAATCTTTATAAATGTTTTCATAATGCAAACATATGAAAACCTCTCGTTACACTTATTTAATCTATAAGCACATCAATTGAGGTTGATCCAATTTGTAGAAGATAGCTTCCACTAGCTATGCCAGTGAAGTCGAATGAGTGAATGTCGTTAGTTGGAGAGGATAGGTTGCCATGTAGTACTACCGCGCCAGATAGATCGATAAGATTCCAAGATTTAAAGTCAGACACTGCAGAGTTAGGCAAAGTGCAAAAGAATTCCCCGTAAGTAGGATTGGGATAAGCTAAAATATTATCCTGAGAGTCTACATCATCAACACCTACACTTACGTTTATTTCTAAGCATACTTGATCACCTACACAGCCGTTGGCATTTGTTTCCTGTACACAGACGACTCCTTCACCTTCAGTAGCCCAAAGGAGGCTAATTGCGAAGATGTCAGACACAACTAAAGGAGTAGCGCCCTGGAAAGTCCATTCGTAAGAACTGCCCGTTGTATATGTGTATTCATAAACAGTTGAATCACCTGCCATAACATCTACAACTCCTTCAAGCTCGCCTTGAACCGGGATGTCAGCATAATCCACAAAAATATCAGAGTAAATACTGCAACTATTTTCGTCTTCAACGCCGACTGTGTACTCGCCGCCTGAAACAGCAAGTGGGTCTATACCATTCCAGAGATAGTTTAATTCACCTAAACCTCCAGCAGCAAATGCTGTGATAATTCCTGATTCTGATGAAGTACAGTTTGGAGGAGTGCTTTCAAGTGAGAGTTGAAGAGCGGGAGGGGAGAAGATTTGAAATTCAAGGGTGGTTGAGCAGAGATTGTTGTCACTTACGGTAACAGTATAATCACCAGGGTAAAGTGAATTTGGATCATTTGATCCGAAAAAGAGATCATACGGAGGCACTGCGCCAGACGTAACAATGTTCACTGATCCTTCGTTAGAATATGAACAAAGAGCATCAGTGGTAGATTCTACAAATGTTAAAAGGTCAGTATCTTCATATATCACTTGCGTGAATGGTAAACTCTCATTTCCACAACCGTCAAAGGCTATAAATGTTCGAGTTAGGATTACTGCCAATGGGCATACACCAGGCGTGAGTTCGGAAGTAACTTCTACAAGGGTGTTGCTGCATAAGTCTTCAGCAGTTGGCATCCCAAAATCTTCAGTATTAATAGCTGAAGATATTATCTGTTCAGGAAGCAGATCAGTCCAAGCAGGTGCTGTGTCATCAATTACTTCTATTACCTGTTCAACTGTAGAGCTATTGCCACAAGCATCTGTTGCTGTAACAAGTCGATATACACTGTATTCGCCAAAACAAATACCTTCTAGTATAGACTCTTCTTCGAATTCATATGTTACGGGAGAGCTACAAGCATCTAAAGCTATAGGATTTGTAAATAATGGTTGTATAGGACAAGAAATGGTTACAGGTTCAGTTCCAGAGATAAAAGAGGGTGGTGATGTATCTGTAACAGAGATGGTTTGGGTATGTTCAACTTGTCTATCCATACAGTCAGTTCCGACCCAGTGACGAATAATAGTGTAATCACCAGGGCAACTCCCCTCGATTGTGGTTTGTTCCATAACTACAATTACATTCCAAGTTGCTGCATAGCAATTTCCATCAGGGTTGTGTTCTTCCTCAAAAGTAGATGCGTATGAAGATATACCCGCATAAATAGTGGGAGGAGAGGGAACGCTTGAACAGCTAACATTTATATCGTCTGGAGCGTTGTTAAAGTGAGGGAGGAGACTGTTCCCATCACAATCTTCATTAAGATTTGCATATCCACAAGAGCCATCATTATCTGTAGCAGTATCCTCGTAATTACAAGCAAATTCATCTGTGCAACCATCTATTTCAAACATATCACAAATACCATCCCCATCGATGTCTGCGATACATTGACCATCACAGTCATAACCGAAAACAGGGAATTCACAAAAAGAATTGTCTTCAAAAGAAGCGTCTGGGTTATAGTTACACGCTAAAGGATTCATACAATCCCCTTGATCACAAACGCCAAATAAAATAATATCTAAGTCGTAATTGGCATTTGATGAATAACTATATCCATTTTGAAGATCGAAAAACCAAGTGCCATCACCACTGATGCCAGCTGCAGCGGCTGACATTGTATAAGTATAAAATCCATTGACTGTAGAAGCCCAGTTGCCAGGAAAATTAATATCATAACACGTTGAAGGTGGGTTAATATTGTATCCCTCACCTGCCATACAATTTCCGTTTGCTCCCGTAATAACGACAATCATATCTGCAGGCCAATCCCATCCACTAGAGGAGAAGTTAAGATTAAACTGTACTTGTGTGAGAGTACCTGTGAGGAATATATTTTGACTTGTGCTTTGACCTCCAGACAGCCATGTGTCAAAACTCACAGTTGTATTGCATTGGCTATACCCAAAAAAAGGAGCAATCAATATTCCAATCACAACTACTAAATGCCTAAAGATTAATTTCATATCTGTTATTTGTAGTCTGCAATTTACTTAAAAAAAAAACCGGAACACCTAAGTTTGGCATTCCGGCTAAAATATTATATGTATTTTATCAGCAAGCTGTACCGAATACAGAAAGTAATTCTAATAAATCACCTACAGTTGTAAGGCCATCATTATTAATATCAGTAGTACAACCAGATAAGCATCCGAATTCTGACAAGATTAAGAGTAAGTCTGCAACAGTTACACTGCTGTCATTATTTAGATCTCCAAAACAAGCGACTGCGTATTCACAACTTCCATCATCGAAATCTGCATCTGGATTGTAGTTTGAAGCAGAGCTGTCCATACAACCACCAACACCCACAGTGATCGTTCCTACCATACCTAGTAAAGCGTGAGAGCCAATCGAACAATCATAAGTATACACTCCTGGAATTGTAAAAGTGTGTGAACCCATACAAGCACCGTCAGGATTTCCAGCTATAGTTGGCAGTCCAAACGCCTCTGGATTTTCAAATGAAAGTCCAGTTTGTGAATCAACGTTACCATTAACATCATGAGTTCCACCATAGTTTACCCAATAAACAGTGTCTCCTACATTTACTATTAAGTCGGCATTAGTATATGAAAAACTCATAACTGAAACCTCAATTCCACCAAGACCGCATACGTCAAACACACAAGACCCATCATCTATAACAGCTGCAGGGTCATAATTGAGCGCATTTACATCCATACATCCTTCAACCCCAATATCAATCATCAGGGAACCAAACAATTGTTCTTGGCCAAATGGAAACCCAAACACTAGAACATACCCTTTAACTGTTATATCAGCCCTAAAATGGCCAGAAATTATAGGTGTGCCAGTTACAGTAGCACAATATTGATTGTTTCCTAAAAAAGTACAAGGGTAGCCAGAGTCACCATTGTTATAACAGGTAATGATTAATCCCAAGTCCTCGGGAGTGTAAATTGACAAGGGGTCGTCTAAATCTACCATTACCATACTAATAAGCTGAACTGAGTCAAGTGTGGTTGTAGGAGAAAAGGGAAGTGTAGGGTCAACCTCTAAAACAAACTCAGGAATTAGCATATGTAAAACATCTAAATATGGCTCACCTAATATTGCGGGATCAAATGTTTCTCCTTGATAAGGATCGGGCGCAATTCCTGTGACATCATCGCCGAAATCATAATCGGCTACACATTGAGAATAACCTGAGCCGCATAATAAAATTATTAATCCGGCAAGCAGAATGTTCTTACAATAGTTCATATTATATAATATTAAAGCGTTTTATTTTTTTTAATAAACAGTATAAAGATACAATAAGTTGCATGAGTTAAGATAATAAACTACATTGTAAACATATAATTTTATTGAACCAATATGAAATATGCATTCACAATATGAACCTACAAATGCAATTTATTAGGATTTTTATCTTGTTCTGCATCATGTCGACTATTGTCATCCATGTCAAGTCTCAATTAATGAATGTGTCAAGTGATCTGCAATTGGCTACAGACCACACCGGCGGATTTTTAGGGACAGGGGTGAGTTTTTCAGATTTTAATGGCGATGACATCGATGATTTAACTTTTGGTCATCATGAAGGTCAGTTGAGATTTTATTTAGGCAACAATAATGAAACAATCGCAGGGTTTCAAGAGGTGATATTAAATATTTCAAATGATCAATCTGAAGCAAAAATGGTTTTATGGGCTGATATAGATAATGATGGTGATCAAGATTTTCTAGTTACGAATAGAAACGCATCAAATAAACTTTGGAGGAATGATGGGGGGTTGGAATTCACAGATATTTCAGAGGTTTCAGGCATCTCTACAAATAATGACACAAAAAGTTATGGGGCTTCATTCGGAGATTATAACAATGATGGTTTCCTAGATTTGTACATCTGCAACTACCACACATATGTAGATTCAGAAACAAACGAATTATATCAGAACAATGGTGATGGAACATTTACGGATGTTACTGCATTTGCTGGTGTTGGCAATGGTTTCGCTCAATCCTTTCAATCAACATTCATTGATATTGACCTAGATGGACATTTGGATTTACATGTTATTAATGATAGAATTGATTACCCCAATGTATTTTATAAAAATAACGGTGATGGGACCTTTTTAGATATGGCAAATATGTGGTCCGTTAATTTAGGTATTTATGCGATGAGTTCTTCTTTGGGTGACTATGATAGGGACGGCGATATGGATTTATATGTTACGAATGGTTTTGAGGGTAACTCATTGCTGAGAAATGACCTTAACGATTCTGGTGTTTTTGTCGATATAGCTGTTCAAGAGGGGCTTGTAGTAAGTCAAATGTGTTGGGGCGCATGCTGGTTCGACCACAACAATGACACATGGCCCGATCTTTATGTCGCATCAGGTATGACAGCTTATACAGAGATTCCTGATGTTTTTGATGACTTTGGATATCAACCAAATCAGTTTTTTGTTAATCAAGGTGCATCCCCTATGACAAACGCTTCTTCATCTACTCCAGAGATTGATCAATATTCTTTCGCCGTAGCTACTGGCGACTATAACAACGACGGATTCCCAGACATCGTATCACATCAAATCGGAAATCATGCGATAGTTTTAGCAGGAGTACCTAACGAAAATCACTACTTAAAAATTAGGCCCCAGGGAGTGACTGTTAATCGCGATGCAATAGGTGCAGTTGTTAAGGTTTTTCACTCGGGCGGTATTGAAATAAATGCTGTGTTTTGTGGTGACAAATATCTAGCCCAAAACTCCCGCCACCTTCACTTCGGTCTTGGCGCAAGTACTCAAATTGATTCTGTAGTAGTTCAATGGCCAGGTGGGAGCGAAGAGGCGTTTACTGGCATTTCAATTGACACATCTATAGTTATAATAGAGGACTCATCACTTGACGGTGGGACAAATGATGAATGTCCTGATCCGTGGAATTTATGTGGAATTGGTACTGTTTGGGATGGAACGTCTGAAACTTGTATTTCAATCTTTACAGAAGATGTGTGCCCCTCAGACTTAAACAACGATGGAATTATAAGTGTTCCTGATTTACTTGTATTTTTAACTTATTTCGGCACAATTTGTACTGGGTAGTAATCTGGGCATGGTAATTCGTTTAGGCCACACGATATTCGCAATAAAACAATTGATATGGGAAGAGCGTTTGAATTTCGTAAGGCAAGAAAAATGAAGAGGTGGGCTGCTATGTCTAAAATATTCTCTCGCTTAAATAAGGATATTATCATAGCAATTAAGGATGGCGGAAATGCAGATCATGAGACAAATTCTACTCTAAGAGCTGTTTTACAAAACTGCAGAGCAGCAAATATGCCTAAGGATAACATCGCACGTGCTATTAAAAAGGCTACAGATAAAGATACTTCTGAGTATAAGCAGGTTACTTTTGAAGGCTATGGACCACATGGAATAGCATTTTTTGTTGAAACAGCTACTGACAATAACAACAGGACGGTGGCAAGTGTAAGGTCGGATTTCTCTCACAACGGCGGAAATTTAGGCACCACTGGAAATGTGGAATTTCTGTTCAATAGGGTATGTTTCTTTAATATATCTTCTGAGGGGCAAGATTCGGACGATCTCGAGTTAGAGCTTATCGATTGCGGTGCTGAAGAGATTGAACAGGACGAAAGCACTTTCATCATTACTGCTCCTTTTGAATCATTTGGCGGGCTGCAGAAGAAGCTTGAGGAAATGGAGTTGGAAATTCTAGAGTCTGGATTTGATAGAATTCCAACAACAACTACTGATCTTGGAGAAGCTGAAACCCTTGAAGTAGAAAAACTTCTAGAAAAACTCGAAGAAAATGATGATGTTCAAAATGTATTCCATACAATGTCTTCATCATCAGATGGTTAAGTGCAGTTTGTTTGATTGTGATAAATAGATCTAGAGTGCGATGAACCTATTTTATTTAGCTATAATTATTTACTTAGGCCTAACTTCGCGCCATGGAAGGATTTGAGGTACGCCACCCAGGCACTTTAGTTGACGCGCTTACTATGCAAGGTGGTTATACAACTAGAACAAGGGCAAGAAAAGCTATTAAAAACGGGGCTGTGAAAGTTCAGGGTAATGTTGTTAGAATCCCTTCAACTGCAGTTGAACCAGGAATGAATGTGACTCACGACAGAGGCAGACGAACAGTTCGAAGCGCCTCATCATCTGGTGAAGAAGGTTCTCGCAGAACCAAGTTTGAAAGACAAGAACCTAAGTTCACGAAAAGCACTAAACCTCCTTTTGATGTCGTTTTTGAAGATGACAACTTCCTAGCATACGTAAAACCTTCTGGATGGATTGTGGCTGCTCCTAACCCAAATGTTAGAACAGCTTACACGAATATGAAGAATTGGTTGGAATACCAAAACCGTAGCAATCACGATTTACATTTTGTAAATAAGATTATGAAGGATGTGAGTGGAATTTGCCTAATCGCAAAAAACAGGATTTGGCGTGAGCACCTTCAAGAAAACTGGAATGATTTTCGACAGGGGATTTACATTCTTGTCGAAGGACATCTCCCTCCGGATGACCAATTAGAATGCAAAGAAGAGGATGGTGAACCAGTACAAGTTCAATATAGAACAATGCGAGCTACTCAGAAACATACCCTACTAAAGGTAGATGCTCCTATGGAAGCTGTTCACTTAATCATGCCATCACTAAGGCGCGAAAGTTGTATTATTATTGGAAAAGGTAAAACAGCGCCAGATCCATTGAAGAGAGAAGGTGTACATATGTTCGCTGTTGAAGTTACTGGGCCCAATGGAGAGGAAATAATGATTAAGACCAGAGTTCCTAGAGAATTCTTAGGTCTTATGAAAGGAGGTGATACGCCAAAACCTGGAAAACGTAGAAATGCAGAGGTTAAGTTTGGCAAAGCTGATCGAGGAAAACATAAGTTAAAGCCACGAATTAAACACTCAAAAAACACTTCGAATTCTACCGCCACCACCACTGATATTGATTCTGTAAAAGAGAGTTGATTTTATCTTTTAAACTTCCAATAATGTCTTCAAACGTATATATAGTATCAGCAGCAAGAACTCCAATGGGGAGTTTTTTAGGTTCATTATCATCTGTACCAGCAACGAAGCTGGGCTCAACGGCAATTCAAGGTGCTTTAAAAATGGCAGGGCTTGATCCCAAAGAGGTAGAAGAGGTATATATGGGCAATGTATTACAGGCTGGTATGGGTCAGGCTCCAGCACGTCAAGCAGCTCTCGGTGCTGGGTTATCTGAGTCCGTGCCGTGTACAACAATAAACAAAGTTTGTGCTTCTGGGATGAAAGCCGTTGCTCTTGCAAGGGCAACAATTGCTATTGGTGAGGCTGATATAGTCATTGCAGGAGGCATGGAGAATATGTCACAGGTGCCTCACTATTTGGAGGCGAGGAAGGGAAGTAAATTTGGTGACATTAAAATGTGTGACGGAATGCTTGTAGATGGTCTTACAGACGTTTACAACAAGACCCACATGGGTAATTGTGCTGAACTGTGTGCTAAAGAAAATAACATCACTCGCGAAGATCAAGACGCCTTTGCAGTCACAAGCTACAAGCGGTCAGCATATGCTTGGGAAAATGGCGCTTATCAATCGGAAGTAGTTCCAGTTAAAATACCTCAACGCAAGGGAGATCCTATTGTATTCTCTGAAGATGAAGAATATAAGAATGTAAAGATGGATAAGATAGCTACATTGCGACCAGCATTTGATAAAGAAGGAACAGTAACTGCTGCTAACGCCTCTACTTTAAATGATGGTGCTAGTGCTGTAATTCTGGCATCTGAAGACGCCGTTAATCGTCTTGGCTTAACACCTATAGCAAAAATAATTGGCTGTGCTGATGCAGCACATGATCCCAAGTGGTTTACAACTGCGCCATCATTAGCACTTCCTATTGCCTTAGATAGAGCTGGGATTAGTGCTGAAGATATCGATCTGTGGGAGTTAAATGAAGCTTTTGCTGTTGTAGGAATCGCCAACAACCAAAAACTGGGTTTAAATCCAGAAAAAGTGAATGTTAACGGAGGCGCTGTATCATTAGGACACCCACTAGGGTCAAGCGGTTGTAGAATTGTTGTGACTTTAGCTCATGCTCTTAAAGCTCGTGGATTAAAGTACGGTGCAGCTGGAATATGCAACGGTGGTGGAGGAGCTTCTGCATTGGTCATCGAAGCACTGTAGCATTTCTAATTCACGATGTGCAAAGTTGGCTCTATAGGTATTACCTCAGTTGCGATCGCTCCGTTGAGAGCTCTAGATAGAGACACCTCAGAACAGGTATCCCAAACCTTGGCTGGAGAGCCTATAAAAATACTTGAAAAGGGTAGGAGTGAATGGCTGAAAATCAAGTCTTTAAATGACAACTATGTAGGCTGGGCTGATGGTCGCCACTTCAAATTTAATGTTGAATCTTCATCAAACTCATGTATGCTGAAAAGCACCATGTCGAAGTGGAGAGGTGAGAGTTCTGGCGCAGAATTATGGCTGCCAGCGGGTTCCTTGTTAACTTATAATAATGATGGAGAGTATATGTTGTCTGGAACTGTTGTTGTTCCTTATGACAATGACAATCCTATAGGAGATAAGCAAGTGAGTCTATCAAAGTCTGCTTTGAAATTTTTAAAAGCACCTTATCAATGGGGTGGGAGGACTGTATCGGGCATTGATTGTTCGGGTCTTAGTCAGATAGTCTCCAAACTGAATGGCATCACCATCCCTAGAGACGCTTCTCAACAAGTGAAATCAGGTGTTGCAGTTGCTTGGAGTATGAGGTGCGAAAATGATTTGGCCTTTTTTGAAAATCAAAATGGATCGATTATCCACGTAGGAATTCTAGTATCTAAGGACGAACTCATACACGCCTCAGGATATGTTAGAGTTGACAAGCTTACTGTAGAGGGTGTTTTTAATGTGGAAGAGGATCGCATTACTCACAAACTTACATGCTTAAGAAGGTTAATATAAAATGACTTAGCTGTAAAAGCTGCCGCCCTCTATTGCCTGTTTCCTTAGTAATGTACTGCACCTGTATCTTGTTTCTCCGTACTCATCTTTCAGAGCATCAATGATGTTTACCACTTTCTCAGCTCCCCATTCGTCAGCCCAAAACAACAAACCTTTGGGATAATTAACTCCTTTCTGCATGGCAATATCAATGTCTTCAGGGCTTGCTATTCCATAGTGAACAGCATCTGCAGCTTCATTGATAAGCATAGCAATGATTCGTTCAGCAATTAAAACCTCAGTGTCTGAATCAATCTCAACATTGGTAGTGCTGTCTGTTGAATTGTTTGTGTAATTGTAGAATCCCTTACCAATCTTGCGCCCAAGCCATCCAGCCTCTACCAATTTTAACTGAGTTATGCTGGGCATAAATCGGGGGTCACAGTAAAATGACTTAAACACAGATTCAGTTACAGCATAGTTTACATCATGTCCTATTAAATCCATAAGTTGGAAAGGACCCATTTTAAAACCGAGATTCCTCATTACTGTATCTATAATAGGAACATTGGCAATTCCTTCATCAAGTATTCGGAGAGCCTCCCCGTAAAAAGGTCTAGCGACTCTGTTTACAATAAAACCAGGTGAGTCTTTAGCAATAACAGGAGACTTGCCCCAATTCTTCATAAGTGAGACCAAGTGAAGAGGAGTATCCTCAGATGTTTGAATGGCGGGGACAATCTCAACAAGAGGCATAAGAGGAGCGGGGTTGAAAAAATGAAGTCCCACAACTCTTTCCGGATGATTACATCCAGCTGCCAACGAGGTGATAGATAAAGAAGATGTATTGGATGCAACAATGCAATCACTGCTTACAATGTTCTCAAGTTGCTTGAACACGCTGTGTTTAACATCCAGATTTTCGACTACAGCTTCGACCACTAAGTCGCAGCCCTCAAAAAGATCTATTTGTGTTGATCTGACAATACGACCTTGGATTTCATGAGACTCTTCAATTGTAATTCGCTTCTTTTCAACAAGACGGGACATTATTTTTGCAAGTTTTGATGCACTTTCATCAAGGGTAGATTGTGATAAGTCATATAGAATTACCTGATGACCCGCTTGAGAAGCTATTTGGGCTATACCGGCCCCCATTGCTCCAGCTCCTACAACACCAACTTTATTTGTTTGCATAGTACAAAAGTAACGACTACAAACTGATAGTAGCTATATACAAAATTGATAAAAATTGATTGACTTATATATCTTTAATTGCATGTATGAAAACAAATGATATTACTGAATTACCCGAAAGGAAGCAAGCCGTGGATGAGGTGCTCAATCACAACAGGTTTCTTTTAAAACGACTCAGACAGGAAGAAAAGATTTCAATTCTTGCTGAAAGAAGCTATAAATGGCTGCGAACAAAGGGGTTTAATTTTAATTACCATACACATGTTGAGCCATTGCCTGACGGACGTTTAGCCGTGATGTGCTTTGAAGAAGGCTACGTGCTAGAACCAGACGGAATTCACTTACTTCCTTCTTCTAGCACTCCGCTGTTGTCTTGATTTCGCAAGAGATTTCTTGTTTTTCCTTTCGTGGAATGCTCCTTGAAATGTAGGGTCAGCTTTGCGTTTCTGGAGATCAATATCCATCGCCATTTGCTTGGCTTCTGCCGCTTGAGTAACTTCTACGAGAACTTCCTTAGGCATGGGAGCCGCTCTTATGACGTTTTTAGAAGGCAGGTGCATCTCAACAGCGCCTAAGTAATACTCTTCGCTCGGATCGTAAAGAGTGTATGCTACACCTTCTCTAAACGCCCTGCCAGTTCTTCCTATTCGATGGACGTAATCAGATGAATTTCTAGGAACCGTACAATTTATTACAAGCTTGGTTTCAGGAACATCTATACCCCTGCTACTCACGTCTGTGCTGACAAGAACTCTGATAGCACCTTCACGAAAAAGGGACATGGCATAAAGCCGAGAGTTTTGGGCCTTGTTGCTGTGTAAGCCACGAACTCCACCAGCAACCGTACGCTCAAGAAATTTAGAAATCTGCTCAGCTTGTTCCTTTGTTCTCACAAAAACCAATGCTCTATCGTTGGGGTAAACTTTAGTCAATAGGTGACTCACCATATTCAGTTTAGTTCGAATATTAGGTATAGCAGTTTTTAATTGAGTGACAGTTGAAACAGGTGTAGCTTGAGGAGTCGTTTCTATTCTCGTAGGCCAAAGTAAAAATTCCTCGCTTAGCTTTTCAACTCTCACAGGGAAAGTTGCGCTAAAAAGTACGTTTTGGCGCTTGTTAGGTATGACTTCTAGGATATTCCTCAGTTGTGGCATAAACCCCATATCCATCATACGGTCAGCCTCATCAAGGACAAGAGTCTTTATCTTTTTAGGATTAATTCCGTTACGCAAATAAAGGTCCATAAATCTTCCTGGAGTAGCAATGATGATATCACAACCATTGGCAATTTGTTCTAGCTGTGTTTTTGGCCCCACTCCGCCATAAAGAGCAAGACATCTAATATCAGTGTAAGTGGCTAATGACTCAAAAACGCCATGAACTTGAATGACTAATTCCTTAGTGGGCACTAATACGAGAGCTCTTGGGGAATCGCCTTGAGCGTATTTCACCTTCATTAATATAGGAAGAACAAACGCCGCAGTCTTACCCGTTCCAGTTTGGGCAACGCCTATAACATCTTGACCTGCGTTAATAGGCGGAATGGCTTTACATTGAATCGGTGTCGGCTCTCTGAACCCAGCATCAACAATTGCATTTAAAAACTGCCTGGAAATTTTTAGTTCTTCAAAAGTCATATTGTCGACAAAGGTACTCGCGGTATCTTTGCCGCCGCGAATGTTAGAATCCCAATTCGAAAATATCAGGCCTTTCTTTGACAAAGAAGCTGCTGAAGCTGCTACTAATTTGGCGAAACTGATTGATTGGGCAGGGCTGTTAGCTCCTTTAGTAGGGAGTGAAAATGCTGCAGAATTAGCTAAAAACATGCTCCAAGTAGATAGTATTAGCGATTTTCAAGATGATTTAACATATCCATTTTTAGAGGCCTTAATAGAATCAACGACTGATGGCGTCACGCTTGGATATAGTACTGGAGCTTTTGAAAAAGACTTAGAATCTCCCACTTTGCATCTTACCAACCATAGAGACATCGTTCTTGATCCATCGTTAGTAAACGTAGCTAGAATGGGAAGTGGGTTTCCGTCTACTGAAATTGGCATTGGAGACAATTTGTTGTCACATAAATGGTTAGAAGACTTAGTGAGGCTTAACAGGTGTTTTATAGTAAGAAGAGGAGGAGGGCCTAGAGAAAGGTGGGAGAGTAGTCTTCTTGTGGCGAGTTATATTAGGTATGTTGTAAAAAACGGCAGTTCTGTTTGGTTAGCCCAAAAAGAGGGAAGGGCAAAAGATGGAAGGGACAGCACCTCTCCAGCTCTTATTAGAATGCTCATTTCAGAAGGGGGGAAGGAGGCTTGGGAGAAGCTTAACGTCAAACCTGTGAGTATTTCATATGAGTGGGACCCTTGTGATTACATGAAGGTTAGAGAGCTTTTAATCAAAGAAAACGAAGGGGAATACTTAAAAGAGCCTGGAGAAGATGAGATGAGTATGGCTAGCGGAATGACTGGCTGGAAAGGTAGAATTCATTTAGAATTTTGCAATACTATTCCATGGAAAGAAGTGGAGGGAGAGCGAACTGAAAGGGCAATCGCTGAACTTGTCGATAAAGCGATCTACACGGGATACAAGATTTTTCCTAACCAAGTTATTGCCGCTGACAGATTGGGACTTGAAGATCTTGTGGAATTTTCCTCAGAAATTAAAGCAACAGATGAAGACAAAACTTTGTTTTCAAATAGAATTGACAAGATTGTCGAAGAGGTTGGGACAAATATTGCCAGCAAAGAAAAAATACAAAAAACGTTTTGTCAAATAATGGTGCAACCTCTCTTATCTAAATATAAGGTTTCTTTAAAATCTAAATCTCTTTAATAGTGCTTCTGCGGGCAAGCTCAGCGGTGACAATTGCTCCTGCTAAAGCCGCATTTAATGATTCGGCAATCCCACTTCCTGGAATAGCCCATGATGAATTACAGGCTTTTGCTAAATCTGCACTTACACCATGAGATTCCGATCCGATTACTAGTGCCTCCGGAGAAAAATCGGAATGATATAAATTTTCTCCGTTTGAGTCTAATGAAACGGTTTTAAGTTTAAACTCCTTCAACACTTCAACAGGGGAAGCAATGCAAATTGGAATCTTAAACACTGATCCCATAGAAGACTGTATTGTTTTAGAGTTCCAAACATCAACAGTTTTAGGTGAGCAAATAACCCCTGATAAACCAAACCAATTTGCAGTTCTTATCAAGGTTCCAACATTTCCAGGGTCTGACAAGTCATCCAAAATAAGAATTGTCCCAATTCCATTATTGTCTATATTTTTCATCTTTTCGACAACAACGGAAGCGTCGACCTCCTTAATCTTTCCAACTGCAAGTACACCAGGTGCTGATTTTAAACTCGACATAATCTGCATGTCTTTCGAACTCACAACAATTATATCGACCTCTTTTTTTTCTGCGAGAACTTTAATAATACTAATGTCAAAACCACTTGTTGCGTAAATGCGTAAAGTCTCGAACCCACTGTGAAGCAATTCCTCAACGCCCTTGTTTCCCTCAACAACCATTAGTTTTTCGGACCTTCGATTTTCTCGGTGTCGAAGCGCTTTAATTGAATTTCTTTCGTTTTTTGTCAACATCAAAAAAGTAATCAGATTTATTCCGCCACAAGTTACGTCCTTATTCATTTAGGTTTAGGTCATCCGAACTAACAGTATTAGATTTGCAAAAAACAAAGATCATGGGTTGGTTTCAGAGAAATACTGAGGGTATAAAAACTAAAACTATTGAGAAAAAGGAAATCCCCGAGGGAGCTTGGTACAAATGTCCAAGTTGTAAAACGGTTGTTTCGGCTCAAGAACACGAAGATCATCTCTGGGTATGTCAACATTGTGGTCACCATGAGCGAGTCGGAAGTACCGAGTATTTCGCATTGTTATTTGACAATGGTAAGTGTAGAAGCCTAGCTCCAAAAATGATTTCTGAAGACCCCTTAAATTTCACTGATACAAAACCTTACCCAGATAGATTAAAAGCTGCAAAGGAAAAGACTGGTTTAAACGACGCTTTAAGAGTTGCATCAGGTGAGCTTGGTGGTAATTCCGTTGTAATTGCTTGTATGGATTTTGACTTTATTGGAGGCTCTATGGGGTCGGTTGTGGGCGAAAAGATTGCAAGAGGAATCGATCACGCCATTAAGAAAGGTGTTCCATTCATTTGTATCTCAAAATCAGGGGGCGCAAGGATGATGGAAGCGGGGTTAAGTTTAATGCAGATGGCAAAAACCAGCGCTAAATTATCAATGCTTGCAAAAGCAGGACTTCCATACATAAGTATTTTAACTGACCCTACAACAGGTGGTGTAACAGCTTCTTTCGCCATGTTAGGCGACTTAAATATAGCTGAACCTAACGCTCTCATTGCTTTTGCAGGCCCTAGAGTAGTTAAGGAAACAATAGGTAAAGATCTTCCAGAAGGGTTTCAAAAATCTGAGTTTTTGTTAGAGCATGGATTCCTTGACGCTATTGTACCTAGGAGTGAATTAAAGGCCAAATTAGACTTCTCTATTCGGATGCTGCATGCTTCAAATTAAAAAGTGTTATTAGTAACTCTTAATGTATCTTTGCGCAATTATTAATAAATCCGCATAACGGACATCTAAAGATTTCGCCATGTACTATTTAGACTCAGAAAAGAAGAAGGAATTCTTCAAAAAACACGGGAATGGAGTAACTGACACTGGTTCTCCTGAGGCACAAATTGCAATGTACTCATACCGTATTGCACACTTAACTGCGCATTTGAAAAACAACAAAAAGGATTATAACACTCAGCGATCGCTCATTGCGTTAGTTGCTAAGCGTCGTAACGCACTAGATTATTTAACAAAAAAAGATATTGCACGCTATCGTGCAATAGTAAAAGAATTGGGATTACGTCATTAATTCTAACTATCTTATAATCGCAACGCCAGCTGTCAGCCCTATCAGGACAGTAGTTTGTTGTGATTTTTTGGTTTTTATGGATTGATAGATTTGGCTTGATTTTTGAGAAGCAGTAATAGCCTTGATGGAATGAAGTAAGGAAAATAATAGGAGAACAAACGAATTTGGATTTAAAGAGATATTAAGAGAGATAAAAAGAAGAAATGAATTATAAGGTACACAACCAAACAATAGATCTCGGTAACGGACGCGAGATCACACTAGAGACTGGGAAATTAGCAAAACAAGCAGACGGCTCAATCGTTCTGCGATCAGGAAACACAATGCTTTTAGCTACTATTGTTAGTAGCAAGGACGCAAGAGATGATGTTGATTTCCTTCCATTAACTGTTGATTATAGAGAAAAGTACGCTGCTGCAGGAAGATTCCCCGGAGGTTTTTTTAAGCGTGAAGCTCGACCTTCTGATACAGAAGTTCTCGTTATGCGCTTAGTCGATAGAGCTTTAAGGCCAATGTTTCCTTCAGATTACCACGCTGGAACACAGGTTATGGTTCAACTTATGTCTGCCGATGCTGAGGTTCTGCCAGATAGTTTAGTGGGATTAGCTGCTAGTGCGTGTATCGCTGTTAGTGATGTTCCTTTTAACGGGCCTATCTCTGAAGTTCGTGTAGCACGTATCGATGGAAAGTTTATGATCAATCCACATCGCACAGAACTTGAGTCTGCTGACATCGACATGATGGTTGCAGGTACTATTGACAGTATCGTAATGGTAGAGGGAGAGATGGATGAGGTTAGTGAGAATGAAATGGTTGAAGCTATTGAAGCTGCTGCTAAAGCTATCACTGCTCAGTGTGAAGCTCAAATCGCTCTCGCAAAAGCTGTTGGAACTCACGGTGTTAGTCGCGAATATTGCCACGAGAATCACGATGATGAGCTGAAGGCTAAGGTATTTGATACTCTTTACCCAACGATGTATGCTGCTGCTCAGAAAGAAAAGACCAAATCAGATCGTAAAGTTGCCTTTAAAGCAATCACATCTGATTTTGTTGCAACTCTTTCCGAAGATGTGACCAAGGAAAAGGGTTTTATTCTCAAGTCATACCTACACGATGTTCAAAAGAAAGCTATACGCGATTTACTTCTTAACGATGGTGTTCGTCTCGATGGGAGATCGTCAACAGATATTAGAAACATCTGGGGTGAGGTAAATTATCTCCCAAGTTGTCACGGATCTGCTCTTTTCCAACGTGGTGAGACTCAAGCTCTAACTACTCTTACTCTCGGAACTAAGCAAGATGAGCAACTTATTGATGGGGCGCTTATTAGAAAGAAAGAAAAATTCATACTTCACTATAACTTCCCCCCGTTTTCAACTGGAGAGGAGCGTCCACTTCGCGGAACCAGCCGTAGAGAGGTTGGACATGGAAACTTAGCTCTAAGAGCTCTAAAGAAGGTTTTACCTCCTGTTGAGGATTGTCCTTACACAATTCGTCTCGTTTCGGAAATTCTTGAATCTAACGGTTCATCTTCTATGGCTACTGTTTGTGCTGGAACTCTTGCTCTTATGGATGGTGGAATTCAAATCAAAGCCCCCGTTTCAGGGATTGCGATGGGCCTAATCACAGATAAGGAGTCTGGTAAGTACGCCATACTTAGTGATATTCTTGGAGATGAGGATCACTTAGGTGATATGGACTTCAAAATAACTGGAACTGAAGACGGAATTACGGCTTGCCAAATGGACATGAAAATCCAAGGTATTGGAATGGACGTTTTGCGTGAAGCTTTAGAGCAGGCGCGTGAGGGGCGTCATCATATCCGTCATGAAATGATGAAGGTCCTAGACAAACCAAATGATGACTTCAAACCACACGCACCTCGTATTGTTGCGTTCAACGTTCCTGGAGATGCTATCGGAGCAATCATCGGCCCTGGTGGAAAAATCATTCAAGAACTCCAAGCTGAGACTAACACGGATATTTCTATCGAGGATATCGACGGTGAAGGACGTGTTGAGGTTGCGGCTTCCGATAAAGCTGCAATTGACGATGCCGTTAAACGTATCAAGCAAATAGCATTTCCCCCTACTGTTGAGATAGGAGAAGTCTATGAAGGCAAGGTTAAAACGATCATGCCTTACGGAGCTTTCGTTGAGGTTATACCAGGAATTGACGGCCTACTTCACGTAAGTGAACTTGAGTGGAGACGTGTTGACAATGTTGAAGACATCCTTAAGGAAGGTGAAAATGTTAAATTTAAAGTTGTTGGCCGTGATCCTAAGACTGGTAAAATTAAGTTGAGTCGTAAGGTTCTTCTTGATAAACCAGAAGGTTATATAGAACCAGCTGCCCGTCCTCTTAATGATAGAGGAGATCGTCGTGACAGAGGTGATCGTGGAGAGCGTCGTGGGCGTCGTGAGCGTCGTGACTAAAGTTTAGTTAGGTAGAGGAAGTGATCATACATTAATATGAGGTTTTAATAGAAAATAAATGAGACAGCTAAAAATAACGAAACAGGTTACCAATAGAGAGACTGCGTCCCTTGATAAATATCTGCAGGAAATTGGTCGTGTAGATTTAATTACTGCCGAAGAAGAAGTTGAGTTAGCTCGTAAGATTAAAGCTGGAGATAAAGTAGCTCTTGAAAAACTTACAAAAGCCAATCTTCGTTTCGTTGTTTCTGTTTCTAAACAATATCAAAACCAAGGATTAAGCCTTCCTGACCTTATAAATGAAGGTAATCTAGGTCTTATTAAAGCAGCGCAGAGATTTGATGAAACTCGTGGTTTTAAATTCATCTCTTACGCGGTTTGGTGGATTCGTCAAAGTATCCTGCAAGCTCTTGCGGAACAAAGTCGTATTGTTCGACTCCCTTTAAATAAAATCGGATCAATCAACAAAATCAACAAAGCTTTTGCTAAACTTGAGCAAGATTTCGAAAGACCTCCTACCGCAGTTGAACTTGCTGAATCACTTGATATGACTCTTGATGAGGTTAAGCAAAGTTTAAAGAATGCTGGCCGTCATGTGAGCATGGATGCTCCATTAAAAGAAGGCGACGAAAGTTCAAGTACGATGTATGACGTTCTTAGATTGGGAGATTCACCTTCGCCTGATGATATTTTAATGAAAGAAAGCTTACGTAAAGAGATTGAAAGATCTTTAAGGACTCTTACTCCACGTGAAGCTGATGTTATTCGACTTTATTTTGGTTTAAATGGTGAACATCCGATGACTTTAGAAGAAATTGGAGAGCGCTTTGATCTTACTCGTGAGCGTGTAAGACAAATTAAAGAGAAGGCAATTCGTCGGCTGAAGCATACATCAAGAAGCAGAATTCTTAAAGGTTACTTAGGCTAGACCTAGCATAATACGATTAGAAAGAGCGCTCGACTGGGTGCTTTTTTTTATGTCAAGACTTTCATATAAATCATTTCACAAGCAATATAAAATGATGGATCTTGTTAAGTTCATTAGAAAGATGAGAAAGGAATTCGGGATGATATCGTTTCATTAAGTAAAGATGTTCATATTTGCACTATGAGTAAAAGAGTTTTTGTCATTTTTATGATTATAAATGTAATTGTTTGGGCATCTATTCAAGGATGTACAAAAATCACGTACACAACAGACTCTAACTCAATTCTTGAGTTTTCTGATGATACTCTGATGTTCGATTCTGTATTTACAACAATAGGATCTATTAGTTTGTATTTATCTGTTATTAACCCTCATGATCAAGCCCTTCTTATTGATGAGATTGAGTTAGAAGGAGGAGAGTTTAGTAGCTACAGGATCAATATTGATGGGCAAGGCTTAGACTCTTCAGGTAATGAGCTTGTAAGTATGCAAGACGTGACCATTTTAGCTAACGACAGTTTGTTCATTTTTGTAGAAGTCACTATTGATCCTACAAATACATCTTTAGCCTTTATTAATGAAGACCGGCTAAGTTTTAAAGTGAATGGCAACGATCAGTTTGTAGATTTGATTTCATATGGTCGCAATGCCGTGTTCCATCACCAGCCTGGGAATTGGTTTAACTATAACAATCCACCAGAAAATGTTTTAGAGTGTGAAGAGGTGTGGAACAGTGACTTACCACATGTTATCTATGGCCCCATCAGGGTTGCGCCCGGCTGCTCTCTTACAATTGAGGCTGGAGCTGAGGTATATGTTCATTCGGGCAGTGGCATTTGGGTGCAAGGAGGCACCTTCAAAATTAACGGTACTATAAACGAAAAAGTTGTGTTTCAAGGAGATCGACTAAGCTCATCATATCTCGACTACCCTGGACAATGGGGATTAGAGTTTCCAATAGAGTTCCAGTACCAAGGCGAAAATATTTATTATACAGTAAGTAGGGGAGGGATTTGGCTTGATAGATCAACTAATTCGTCTATTAATCACGCAATAATCAAAAATGCGAATGTGGGAATATGGGTAGACAGTTTAGGCCAAGGCGCTGAGTATGCTTTGAAACTTTCGAATACAAAGATTTACAATATGTCATCGGTAGGTCTTCTATCACAAGGCGGTTATATTAATGGTGTAAATAACCTGATTGCAGATTGCGGTGAAGCTTGTGGAGCTTTTACGTTGGGAGGTAAAATTGTGATGCACTTGAGTACATTTGCAAACTATTGGGTAGATGGCTCCGTTAGGCAAGGCAGTTCAGTTTATATAAATGACTGGTATGAAAGTTCAGGGAATGTTATCCAGCATAGACCTTTTGAAGAAGGAACAGAGTTTAGAAATTGTTTAATTTGGGGCAACAATGCTGAATTAGATGATTTTGATGAGCTCGTCTCAAGTTTATACATCCCAACTATTTATTCTAGCCCATTGTTTACTTCCTGTGGATTAGATGTTCAAGATGAAGACTTCCCGAACAACCTGTTAGATGTTAATTGCACGACTGATATTGCCCCCGATTTTGTCTCTACTTTTGATAGAAACTTCCATTTAAATGGGAATAGTACTGTTTGGCAGGGAATTTCATCAACACCACCTTTTGACGCATCAGATGTTTCGATAGACTTAGACGGACAACCAAGGTCAACCTTTAGCCCAGATAGAGGTTGTTTTGAAAGACAATAGAGGAAACTTCTTGAACTAACTCTCTTATGAAAGATACATATTATTCAAATTGGAGTAGTTGAATGCTGAATTAAATTTTGAATCAATTCAATAGCAACTTTAAAAATCTTTTTAGATTCTGGACGTTTAACTGCAAAATTAGAATTTAAATATCACTCAATCCAATTAAGAATATGGGTAGATGTCTGTTCCTTAAACACGCCCCGGTACGAGAAAATTATCGTATCATCTTGTGCAACAGGGCATTGTTCGACACTTGATAAAGGCTTATTTGTTTCCGAGTACATCTATATAATTTAAGTAGATTATCCCCAAATTGCAATGTCATGAAGAGAGAAATAAACAATGAATGGTTTGCGGCTTGGTTTGACTCGCCTGCTTATCATATTTTATATGGTAATCGAGATAGTGAAGAAGCATTAAACCTCATCAAAAACTTAGATGAAATACTATCCTCAGAGGTTAAAAAGGTTCTTGATGTTGGCTGTGGTGCTGGAAGACATGTAGTAGCTTGGGAAAAGCTGGGCTATAAGGCTAGTGGATTTGATTTGAGTTCAGAAAGTATTCGGCTAGCTAAGTCTAAACCCTCAAAGGCTGACTTTACAGTATTAGATATGAGAGATTTAAAAAACCAAACAGAATGGACAGATGAGTTTGATCTTATCTCAAATCTATTTACCAGTTTTGGATATTTTTCTAAAGAAGAAGAGCACAAGTCAGTTCTAATAGGATTTAATCACGCGTTAAAGCTTGACGGTTTATTAATCTTAGATTACCTAAACGTTCCGTATTCACAGTCTAGATTAGTGCCATCAGAGGTCGTAAATATCGATAATTATTCTTTTATGATAGAGCGATATCTTAAAGATGGATTCTTTCAAAAATCAATAAGTTTTAAATCTCCTGAAGGAGAGGAGTTTAATTTTATTGAACAAGTTAGGGCGTGGACAGCAAATGATTTGAAAATACTATTATTGGATGTAGGTTTGCAAACCGAGAAAATATTTGGAGATTATGATTTAGGTGATTTTTCTTATGATTCTCCTCGATGTATTATTGTTGCAAAAAAAATACTTGATTTATAAATGATATTAACTGGCTTAGCATTATTAATTGTTGCACTAATCGGTGGATTAGCTTTAGAGATCTTGGGTGATCGAGCAATGAACAACTTATCCATAATCCTTGCTTTTGGCGGCGCATTCATCATGGGATTGATATTCCTGCACCTTGTACCCGAAGCGTTCTCATACAGCTCTATCGCTGGCACATTCGTTCTTATAGGTTTTTTAGTACAAATTTTACTCGAATACCTTTCTAAAGGTTTAGAACATGGCCACGTTCACTTGAATGATTCATCATCTAACCACCTTGCATCTACAGTTATGCCTTGGGCTGCTATTGTGAGTTTATGTGTCCATGCATTATTAGAATCTTTGCCACTAGCTGAAGGTCCTTCAGCTGTTGATGTTGGGCATCAGGTTAGATCGATGGGCAGTTTACATGTTCATATCCATACTGACACAGCTATAGGCTCTGCATTGTTTATGGGATTAGCACTCCATAAACTACCAGTAGCTATAGTATTAATGGGACTTATTAAGTCTACTGGTGCGACTAAGATGTCGAGGTGGTGTTTACTTACTCTATTCGGGATAATGCCTGTATTAGGCATGTACCTATATGATACAATAATTCACTCTGGAGTTTCTATTCCTGGTGGAGTAAGTGCCTTTATGTCAGCGACTCACGGGTTAGTAATTGGTATCCTTTTACACGTGTCAACAACTGTCATATTTGAAAGCGGAGAGGGGCATGCCTTTAATTACAAGAAACTAATAGCAACTCTATTGGGACTTTCAATCGCTTATGTCACTTTTGTATAAAACGAGATAAAATGCAACTTTTTATTTCTTGTACTCTTATAGATGATTATGAGAAGTTACAACATATTTATTTCAGAGATTCAAATAGAAACTATAGCACTATCTAAAAGTTTATATAGCATTGATGTTTTTAATCACTGCTTAAATTAAATTTCTACTCGAAAAGAGAAGCTGCAATACTTTGTGATTGACTCCAAGCTTTCTCATTTTTGACACTCCACAGGCCTTTAGAAGTAAACAACTCAATCATTTTTTCAGTTGTAGCGTTGCCTACTAGGTCATCTTGAGCCATCGGACATCCACCTATTCCTCTAATTGCTCCATCAAATCGACGACAACCACCATTAAGTGCAGCCTCGATTTTATTTAAACCTTCAGTAGCATGAAGATGTAAGTGAGCACCGAACTCCACATCGGGCAATTCTGAGACAACTTCCTTAAAAGTTTTTTTTACTATTTGTGCACTCGCTGTACCCACGGTATCACTTAATGCGATAACTCCTACTCCGAGATCTCTATGAAGTTTAGTTGAAAATTTGGCCAACATATCTTCATGCCAAGAGTCACCATATGGATTTCCAAATCCCATACTTAGATAGACGACAAGCCTTTTGTCATTGTTATGACAAATAGATTGTATTTTCTCAAGTCTATAAAAAGCTTCTTCAATACTCGCGCCTGTATTCCGTTGCTGAAAGGACTCTGACAATGACAATGGGAAACCTAAGTCATTCACCGTTTTAAATGCGCAAGCTTGCTTTGCTCCACGTTCATTAGCTACTATCACAAGTGCTCTAGTTCCTGGCTTAGGCAAAACAGCTTCATCTTCTAAAACAGAAAGCACCTTGTCAGTATTTGCCATTGAAGGGACAGCTCTAGGTGATACAAATGATCCTAAATCTAATGTGTCGAAGCCCACATCTAATAGAGTACGATAATATGTGATCTTATCTTCTGTAGAGATTTTGTGAGGCCAACCTTGTAATGCATCTCTTGGGCATTCAACCAAATGAATTCTATTCATGAAACGAAGGTAGAGAGAAGATGTTTTTATTCAGTAAGAATGAAACCTTAATCTAAGTAGTTGCGTAAAGTGAGTATCAATCAAAAGAATTAAACTATGGAACTCAATATTTTCAATCGCCTACTTCTTAATGAGAAAACTAGCTACATGTGAGATAAAGGAGTATATTGTGCATCAAGAGTAGTAGAGGATAGATACAACAGGTAAAATACCGGTATTAAGCTATCCCCATTAAGATGACTAACATTGAAAGAGCAAGTGAACAGATAGTTAACCAAAAGAAGAAGCGTACATTATTCTTAATTGAAAGAATATTAGCATTAATCTCACTCAAATATAAAGGGTAATCATCAAGGGTTATAGAGGTAGGTGTTGTTCCTTCTGCAGGTTTAGCTTTAAGTTGTATTATTTCCTCTTCTGATAAAGATAAAAGGTTGTTTAGCGGATTTTTTCTTTTTACAATATGAGATTTTACTTGTTCAATGAACCCCAACAAACACTGGTCAAGCTCCTTCAGGAGTAAATCACTTCGACTAACCAACAAAGCAAAAACATATGGCAAAAGTGGCGCATGAGTTCTCATAATGAAGTGCTAATGAAAGCAAATTCAAACTCTAATTATTGGATGATTTTGTGTTTGTACAGAAGTAATTCACAGCTGTATATAGATGTAAGTCTCACTTAAAATCAGAACGAGAAAGCTGACTCATTTTGATTTTTCCTTTCAAGAAATATTGTATGAGAATACTTTTTGAATAGGTGCCCACGAGGTTGCTGTTTTCTGTATTGCGGTTGATCTTTTCAAATTCACGTTTCTTTAAAGTTGAAGGCACCATTGAGAAGAATATTAAATGAGCTATTACAACTGCTAAGAAAAATGAGATTTCGCCTCTAAGCAAAAACCTAATCGCAGCTACACCGTCAAGGATCAAACGTCTGAAAATAAATACAGGAACGCAGCCCTCTTTATTCTTTGCAAGAACAATAAGGTTGTTCCTGAAGTTTAAATAGACTTTAAGGGGGTTAGATGATGTAAGTGTTCCACCACCTAAATGTCTGACTGATGCACTTCCACATATCCCAACTTTGTGCCCTCGATTTTTGAGTCGCCAGCATAAATCAATTTCCTCCATGTGAGCAAATAAATCATCGTCTAAACCTCCAACTTCTTGCCAAACCTTTGCATCTACAAAAAGCGCTGCTCCAGATGCCCAAAAGACTTCTCTATCTGTTCTATACTTGCTGTCAGCTTTTTCAAAGTAATCAAACACTCTTCCAGCGCAGAACATAAACCCATCTTTATCTATATAGCCTCCAGCAGCACCAGCGTACTCATATAATTTAGGATTTTCATCGTCTAAAATAAGAGGGGCAGAAGCCTTCCAACCATTGGCAGACATCGATTTATTTACTGAAGTCACCCATCCTTTATTCACTCTTACATCCGTGTTCAAAAGGACGAATCTATCCGAAATGATTTGAGATAAACCTCTATTATAACCTCCCGCAAACCCATAGTTCTCATCTAACTCTATCACCTTAACCTCTTTGAAATTTTCATTGAGCCAGGCAACAGAATTGTCAGTGGAACCATTATCTATAACGAACACATTATATGAATCCGACTGAGCAGATTCAATGACTGACGGGAGGTAGGTTTTGAGATGATGAACCCCGTTCCAATTTAATATTGCGACAGAAGTTGTCATCTGGGACTATAAAACAATTCTTCCGGCTCTTCACGAGAATGAGTATCATGTGGGTTAAGCCTATTTAACTGAGAATCTGAAACTTTCAACCTATTTTCACGTGATTTTAATACCTCTATCCAGTCTTCATTTCTAATTTCTCCAGGCATATCTGAGTGTAGAATTTCAAGACATTCACTTACAACGTGTGGTGCAAAAAACAAAAAACGTCGATTTGAAAGGCCAACAGTATGGTGATAATGCCATATTTCATAGGGGTAGTAGTCAGTGCCGTAAAGACGTGAAACAATTGTGTTAGGTCTGCCATATTTTAGGTATACATAACCTTGGTCAGTATCTGCGCCATGACCACTTCTGCAACCTCCAAATACGCTATCTACTACCATTACCTCATGAGCGTAATTTTCCCATGCTTTTTGTGGGTTATTCGGGTTTCTATTAACCCAAAACTGCTCTAAAAACCCCTTCATCATATCGATATCATCAGTTTCCTTAAGCACTCCTAATATAGTATTCTGCTGAGTTGCTGTACCGAGTGGTAGGTGATCTTCAAGATGTCTATACAGTTTACTTATATCCGTCCAATTTGATGCAAAGTTGTGGAGAGGGGCATCAGAGAGTGGGAGAGAGGAGTCAGGAGTCCAGCGTGATACTGGATAGTTAAGACGGGTAATTTCATCCCCATTCTTAGTTCTCAGCTTAACAGTCAAAAACCCGCCTTCGAGAGGAGGTACAGCTATATCAACTGGCAGTGTTTCAAAAATGGGAATTACAGCCGCTGCTTTAAGTCTCAGATATCTCGTATGGTTTAAAGACATTCTACCATCTCCTCCAGTAAATCCAAAAGACATTAAAAACAAAGAGTCCTCTCCGACAACCTTATCAATATTGTACAACTCAACATAGAACCTTGCTTGATCTGCCATTGGTGAGATCCTCGTGTCTACAAGAGGGACCAAGTTCATCCCAGAACGAGAAATATCACTGACCTCACCGGAATTTACTTTTGAGTAAGCTTCTATAAGCATAATGTCAGATATCTCAGGTCTATCACCTAAACTTATGCTAATTTCATCGACAATGCTTTCACCATCTATTTGGGTTGTAATGGAGTAATTACCATGATTCAATTTAATCCTCTCAAGATGAAAATGTGAGCCTGTATGAGCTATCAGTGAATCTGTGGTAAGTGGACCTTTGAGATTAACCTTCCTAAATGCTGCTAATTCACTTGAGTTTTCAACTGTAATTACTATTTCTGCGTGTGAGTGCCAAACAGAGTCAATAAGCTCTATTTTCATACTAGCTGATGTGATATCAATACAAACATCGATATAACTTGACCCATCGGCAAGTTTATACTTAAGGATGTTAGTTGATAGGGAGGTTTGGGCTAATAGGCCCAAGCATAAAAGCCCCGACATGCACAATAAAATCAATTTCCTCATTTCGTAAAGGTAGGTTTTAGAATTCACTACGCTACAATTTCGGCCATAGAATGATTCCTTTTCTAATTTCAGTTTTACGCACAAAAAAACCCATCGCATTAGCAACGGGCTCTTTTATTCTTTTTATTGCGGAGGCGGAGGGATTCGAACCCCCGGTACCTTGCGGTACGCTGGTTTTCAAGACCAGTGCATTCGACCACTCTGCCACACCTCCTTAAAACAACGGTGCAAAAGTACATGCTAGAATTCAAATACAGTCTAAATACACCCTAAATATCATTTTATTTAATTCACCCCTTTTGAATGATAATAGATATTATGTAAAATACACATTTGACTTAAATAACAGTACTAAGTATTGTGTTGATTCACATATCAATAGCCCTATCGTAAATTAATACTATTGAAAGGACTTAAGAAGATTGTTCATTTCAATAAACTTATCGTCCTCACCTGTTCGAGCGTATATATCCTTTAGAGATCTTATCGTCTCAACGTCTTTGTTATCAGCAGCAAATGCGGATTCAAGGAAAGGTTTAGCTGTAACGAACATAGCTTTGGAATCTTCCTCTAGTTTTTTCTGTTCAGAAGCTTCTGTTCTTGACATGCGTGGCTTCCACATTTCGTTAGCCTCGTTAATTCCGTTTACAGCTTTGTTAAAGTATAAAGCACCAAGATTGTAATTAGCATCGAAATAATCAGAATTAACATCTATGGCTTTTTTGTATGCAACAATAGCATCTTCAGTCATTCCTATGTTATCTAGAACACTTCCTAAGCTAAACCAAAGGATTTCATTTGTAGGATCTTGTTCTGCCGCAAGTTCCAGATTTGTCTTAGCTCGCTCAAAATCTTTGTTTGTGAGGTATATGTTAAGTTCCTCGATGATTAGACTCTGCTCTCTTGGGTAATCAACACGAGCGTCTTGTAAAATCTTAAGTGCGGCTTCATCTTTACCAGTATTGCGGTAAAGTGTGCTCACAAATAAGAATACATTTGGCACCTGGTATTGGATTGCTGCACAGTCTAAGTAGCGTTCTATTGCTAAATCTGTTAAATCGGCCTTCTCATAGCATAGTGCTGCGTTATACACAGCCATGGTATCTATCATTTCGAAATTACGAGCTACTTCTGCCGCAAGGTCAAAAGAAGATCCAGCTTGATCAAAGGCTTCCGCTACATAATTTTTAATTCCTGTGTTATTAGCCTTTGTTTGTACTTGCGCTAAACCCAACCTTATCTCATCTGTATAACGAGATTTAATATCTAGGTCTTTGGCTTTTAAATAACTCTCCATTGCAGTACGAAGAGCTTGAGGGTATTCAATAGAAATAGTAGAATCACTTGAAATATTTAAATATATTTCACCTCTATACCGCCAAACCTTGTCTTTTATCGCTGCCTTGTCAATTAAGATCGCTTGCTCAATATACGTTGCTGCTTCACGGTAATTGCCGTCCTTGTTTGCATTGTAGGCTGACACCACCTCCTTCTGCCCTAGTGCAACCAATGAGAACAGACAACCTGCTATTAAAAGAAATTGTTTCATCTATCGTCTTTTACTTGTTTTCAAATTATAGTACAAAAATATTAACCATGAATTAAAAGCACGGCTCTGAGTTCATGTTTTCAGACTGTAAGATAGATATTTCAAACTTCATGCCGTTCTTAAAGCTAAATTAATTCAGCATAATATACTCTAGCTTTCTTCAGGTTGTTCGCCCTCAGTTTGTTCGCCCTCAGCTCCATCCACAGCTTCCTCTTCATCATCAGCTTTAGGAACTCTGCATACAGATGCAATTTCATCTTTCCCTCTGAGACTAATTAGACGAACGCCCTGGGTTGCACGCCCCATTACACGAAGATCTTCAACTGCCATACGAATTGTAATTCCTGACTTATTGACGATCATTAAATCGTGCTCATCAGTCACATTGAGAATAGATATCAACTCACCTGTTTTTTCAGTGATCTGTAGTGTTTTCACCCCTTTACCACCTCTGTTTGTGATTCTGTAGTCATCAACTGCCGACCTTTTTCCATATCCGTTTGAAGACACAACTAAGATTGAACTTTCTGTGTCGTTTACACAAACCATTCCTATAACTTCATCATCAGGGCTACCTAAAGTGATCCCCTTCACTCCCATTGCTGTTCTTCCCACAGCACGAGTTTTAGATTCGTTAAAGCGAATCGCTTTTCCTGACTTGAGACCTATAATAACCTCGCTATCACCATCTGTTAATCGAGCTTGCAGAAGTTCATCTCCTTCACGGATAGTTACAGCATTAATTCCATTTGTTCGTGGACGGCTATATGCTTCAAGACTAGTCTTCTTAATGAGTCCTAATTTAGTTGAAAGAACAACATAATTGGAATTTGCATATTCTGGGTCTTTAATATCCTTTACAGGAATGTATGCAAGAACCTTATCATCTAAACCAATGCTAATTAGATTCTGAATAGCTCTTCCTTTCGATTGTTTAGACCCTTCAGGTACCTCAAAGATTCTCATCCAGAAACACTTTCCAAGTTTAGTGAAGATTAAAAGCCAATTGTGATTTGTTGCCGTAAATATGTTTTCAAGAAAATCTTCTTCACGTGTTGATGAGCCTCTAGCCCCTACTCCACCTCTAGACTGTGATCGGTATTCTACTAGGCGAGTACGCTTTATGTAACCAGCGTGAGAAATTGTAATAACAACCTGCTCATCAGGTATCATATCCTCAATACTTACCTCTGCTCCACTGAATTCTATAACTGACCTACGCTCATCACCAAATCTATCTCGTACATCTTGGAGTTCCTCCTTGATGATTGACATTCTACGTTCTTTCTTATCGAGAATATCTTTTAAATCTGATATTAAAGCTGTTAGCTCATCATACTCAGCTCTTAACTTGTCACGCTCAAGTCCAGTTAGTTTTTGCAGGCGCATATCTAAGATTGCACGAGCTTGTATTTCACTCAACTTGAACGATTCCATTAAACCTTTGCGAGCTTCCTCAGGAGAAGAGCTAGCTCGGATTAATTTGATTACAGCATCAATGTTATCTAAAGCTATAATTAATCCCTGTAATATATGTGCTCTCTCCTCAGCTTTTGAGAGTTCATATTGGGTTCTGCGAACGACAACTTCGTGACGATGTTCAACGAAGTGTTGAATCATGTCTCGCAGGTTTAGCAATATTGGTCGCCCTTTTACAAGAGCAATGTTATTGACTGAAAATGAACTTTGTAAGGCGGTATACTTATACAGTGTGTTTAATACAACATTGGGAATAGCGTCACGCTTCAATTCGTAAACTATTCGCATTCCATTGCGGTCGGATTCGTCGCGAATTTCACTAATTCCTTCAATTCTGTTTTCGTTAACAAGTGTAGCTGTCTTTCGAATCATATCAGCTTTATTCACTTGATATGGAATCTCCTCAACAATGATAACCTCGCGACCTGACTTCGTTTCTTCAAAGCGCGCCTTTCCTCTTACAACTACCTTTCCTCGTCCAGTGCGGAAAGCCTCGTGAACTCCTGATACACCATGAATTACTCCACCCGTTGGAAAGTCTGGGGCTTTCACGAATTCCATGAGATCGTCAACAGTACAATTCTCATTGTCTATATAATGATTCACTCCATCTAGAACTTCAGTCAAGTTATGTGGTGGCATATTTGTTGCCATTCCGACAGCAATACCTGAGGCTCCATTTATTAGAAGGTTAGGCAATTTTGCTGGAAGTACTGTGGGCTCAGTTAGACTCTCATCGAAGTTGGGGGAGAAATCTACAGTATTCTTATCTAGATCTCCGAGCATATACTCAGCCATCTTCGTTAGCCTGGCTTCCGTATAGCGCATAGCAGCGGGGTTATCGCCATCTATACTACCAAAGTTACCTTGACCGTCAACCATTGGATAACGTAATGACCAGTCCTGTGACATACGTACCATCGTGTCATAAACAGACGAATCTCCATGAGGATGGTATTTCCCTAGAACCTCTCCTACAATACGAGCTGATTTCTTATGAGCTCTGTTCGACAATACACCTAGGTCTAGCATTCCATATAGAACCCTTCGATGAACTGGCTTGAAACCATCTCTTACATCAGGTAACGCCCTGGAAACAATGACCGACATCGAATAATCGATGTAGGCTGATTTCATTTCATCCGTAATGTTAATCTGAATTATCTTTTCTCCTTCTGCCATAGTATCAACTAATCTTCAATAAAACTGAGAGCTGAATGATTCGCAAAAAAAAAAGCGTATAAACAGCAATTACACAGGGAACTCAAAAATACGAAAAGCAACGTGAGTAACAGCTAAAAAAAAAGCTTCAATTCTTCACAATACATGGTTTTTAGTTGTGAATAACGATGATAACTTTATTTCAACTATTCGGAGTAGATATGTAGATTTGGAGTAAGTCCTTAAGCAACACTTTACACATGTAAAGCGTTATAGATTACAAAGGATTTACTTTTAATTAGAACTTAAGACTTAACACAATATGGATGCTAAATTTTCACCTCGAGTAAGAGAAGTTATCACCTTCAGCCGTGAGGAAGCTTTACGCCTAGAGCACAACTACATAGGGGTAGAACATCTACTTTTAGGAATCATAAAAGAAGGGGAAGGAATGGCCATCCAAATCCTTGAGGGATTAAACTGCGAAGTAGGTAAACTAAGAGAGTTGGTTGAAAACTCCATTAGGCCTGCTGGAGGTAAACATATTGGGAAGGGAAACCTACCCTTAGTTAAGCAAGCTGAGAAGATATTAAAAATAACTTATTTAGAAGCTAAGATTTTCAAGAGCGCTGTTATCGGTACAGAACACCTATTACTTAGCATACTAAAAGATGAGGATAACGTAGCTACGAAGTCTCTGAATGCTTTCAATATTGATTACGATGTTGCAAAGGAAGAGTTTGAAACAATTATTTCAGACAATATAAATCCTTCAGGTGACCTTCCGAGCTATGAAACCCCGACATCTTCGAATGAAGACGAACCAGCAGCAAGTCATACTAGTGGAGCAAGCGGTGGGGGCATGAGTAGTGGAGGCAGTAAAAGCGGGGGTGCAAAAAGAAAGGGCGAGTCAAAGAGTACAACTCCAGTTCTAGATAATTTCGGCAGGGATTTAACTAAGATGGCTGAAGACGGAAAGCTTGACCCTATTGTGGGACGAGCAAAGGAGATAGAACGCGTTTCTCAAGTATTGTCAAGAAGAAAGAAAAACAATCCTATTCTTATTGGTGAACCTGGGGTGGGTAAGAGCGCAATAGCAGAAGGGTTGGCCTTGAGGATCGTAGAGAAAAAGGTTAGTCGAGTTCTTTATGGAAAGAGAATTGTCACATTAGATATAGCCTCTCTCGTTGCTGGAACTAAGTACCGGGGACAATTTGAGGAACGATTGAAGGCTGTTATGAATGAGCTGAATAAATCTCCCGATGTGATTCTTTTTATCGACGAGATACATACGATTGTGGGTGCTGGTGGTGCAAGCGGCTCTCTTGATGCTTCTAACATGTTTAAACCTGCTCTTGCAAGAGGAGAGATTCAATGCATTGGAGCGACTACACTTGATGAATTTCGTCAGCATATTGAAAAAGATGGGGCTTTAGAGAGACGTTTTCAAAAAGTTATTGTAGAAGCTACTAATATTGAAGAAACGAAAGAAATACTTCACAACATTAAAGATAAGTATGAAGAACATCACAGTGTCAGTTACACTGATAAGGCTATTGACGCTTGTGTGAAGCTTACCTCACGTTATATTACAGATAGACATTTACCAGACAAAGCAATTGACGCTTTAGATGAGGTTGGTAGTCGAGTACATTTAAATAACATTCATGTGCCCGAAGAGATTATTCAAATTGAAGAAGAAATCGATAGAATTAAGGATGAGAAAATTAAAGTTGTAAGGAGCCAACGATATGAAGAGGCTGCTAGACTTAGGGATTCTGAGCGAAATTTAATGGAACGCCTTGCTGCAGCGAAACTTAAATGGGAGGACGAGAGTAAAAATCTTAGAGTAACTGTAACTGAAGCACATGTTGGAGATGTTGTAGCGATGATGACAGGCATCCCTGTTAAGCGTATAGCCGAGAAAGAAAGCGGGAAACTTGCTAGGATGGATAAAGACATTGAAGGGAATGTGATCGGTCAGTCTGATGCTATTAAAAAGGTCGTGAAGTCTATAAAGCGCAACAGGGCTGGACTTAAAGATCCAAACAAACCGATTGGTTCATTTATTTTCTTGGGACCTACAGGAGTTGGGAAAACACAGTTGGCAAAAATATTAGCTCAATTTATGTTCGACAGTGAGGAAGCTCTGATTAGAATTGACATGAGTGAATATATGGAGAAGTTTGCTGTTACAAGATTAGTAGGAGCGCCTCCAGGATATGTTGGTTATGAAGAAGGTGGACAACTTACAGAAAAGGTACGCCGTCGCCCCTACTCTATCGTATTGTTAGATGAAATTGAGAAAGCACACCCAGATGTATTTAACCTGTTGCTACAAGCACTTGATTATGGAGTTATGACTGACAGCTTAGGCAGAAAGGTTGACTTTAGAAATACAGTGATGATAATGACTTCTAACATCGGGGCAAGACAATTGTCTGAATTTGGAACTGGTGTAGGATTCAACACTTCTGCTCGAGAGAAGAATGAGGAGCAAAATAGAGCCGGAATTATTCAAAAAGCTTTGAAGAGTGCATTCGCTCCTGAATTTCTAAACAGAATTGATGACGTTGTATTATTTCAGTCACTCAAGCGTGAGCATATTCACAAGATAATTGACATTGAGTTAGGTGAACTTAGCAAGCGAATTAGAGATTTAGGCTATGGTTTTAACGTTTCTGATGAGGCGAAGGACTTCATCGTAAACAAAGGGTATGATGAGAAATACGGAGCTCGTCCACTGAAGAGGGCTATTCAAAAGCATCTTGAGGATCCATTTGCAGAGGAGATTATTAACTCTGCTGTTCAGGAAGGAGACTTGCTAACTGCTGATTACACGAAAGGAGATGTTAATCTTGCAATTTCAGTTGTAAAGGGTGGAGTACTTGTTATGCCTAAAGGTGCCGCAGAAGTACTTGATGAAAAAGAAGATGTGGATGTGAAACCGAAAGCAAAAAAGAAAAAGAAATCTAAGAAATCAGCCAAAGAAAAATCTGCTAAAGAAAAGTCAACTTCTAAGAAAGATGATAAAGCTGATTCCTGAGCCAACTTGAGAAAATGAAAAAAATCTTTGTTATCTCACCTTTTATAAGGAAGCTATCTAATGTTGGTCTTGGTATTCTTAGGAATCGATATTCGGCGACAGCATTGATTGGTTTGTTTTGGGTAATGTTTATTAGTGATATTGATTTATTCTTTATCGCTAAGGAGCAATCAAAACTTCAAGAAATGAGGAAAGAAGTTGAAGCAACAAATTTAAAAAACAACGAATTGCGATTACAACTTGAGGAAATCGAAAAGAACCCAGCAGTCTTAGAGAGGGTTGCACGTGAGCGCTACTTTATGAAGCGTCCAGAAGAAGAAGTGTTCAGAATAGTTGAATAATTGCGGAAACCATTCTGTCAATTGAGCTCGGGTCTTTTACAATACTAAATAACAGTCCAAACAAAGCACCATATATGTGTGCGTCATGAGCTATACCAGAGCCACCATTCTTCTGCATATGCCTCTCGTACAAAAAGAATAGAACTCCAGCAAAAATAGCTGGCATGGGGATGATGAAAAAGAGTAAAAGAGGTTGTGTTGGGTAAGCAACAATGAAAGCCATTAACACAGCGCTTACTGCCCCTGAAGCGCCAAGGGATCTGTAATTCGCATTGTCCTTATGTTTAGTTAGTGCAGGAATTGTTGCCGTTAAAAGGGCTCCGAAATATAAAACCGGAAAAGCCCCCCCCATTTCTGCCTCGACAGTCGTTCCGAATTCCCAAAGAACAAACATGTTAAAAAACAAATGAGTTCCATCAGCGTGAATAAATCCATGACTTACAATCCTATAATATTCCTTAAAGTGATTAACATTGTAGGGGACAAGCATAAGCTTCTCTAAGATTTGGGGTCTCTTCATCGCGAACAATGAAGCCCCTACCGTTACAGCTAAAATTAACAACAACATGGATTAATCGCTAGAGTGATCGGCTACTATCACCCACTCTTTATTGATTTTCCGCCAAACAAGAGAGTACATTCCCCCCACTTCTTCATTCAGCCTCCAAGCCCCAATAACAAGCGCTGAGTTCTCACAAAGTGGAGTCCAACTCCTGTTGGTGAAAGTAAGATTTCCCATAGACTCTCTATCGGGATATCCCTTTTTATATCTATTCAGAGTTGAATTATACCCAGTAGTAACGCCACTTCCACCTACAAATAAAAGACTGTCAGATTGCATATAGCCTATCATAAATCCCTCGAGGTCACCATTATTCCATGCTTGCTGTTGATTCAGCATTGTAGCTGCAACAGAGGTGGGCATTCCAGGCACTTGAATTTGGCCGAAAAGATTGAACGATCCTAAGCAAAGCCAGATATATAGAAACAGCTTATACATTGAATCGGAAGTGCATGATATCTCCATCTTTAACGATGTATTCTTTGCCTTCAACGGATAATTTACCAGCTTCTTTAACTGCATTTTCCGATCCATAGTTTACAAAATCATTGTAAGACATAACCTCAGCGCGGATGAAACCTTTTTCGAAATCTGTGTGAATAACGCCAGCAGCTTGTGGAGCTTTTGCGCCTTTACGTAAAGTCCAAGCCCTGACTTCCTTTACTCCTGCAGTAAAATAGGTGTGAAGATCTAAAAGCGCATACGCTGTTCTGATGAGTTTTGCTACACCAGCTTCTTCTAAACCTAGGTCTTGAAGGAACATTGACCTTTCTTCTAAGTCATCAAATTCTGCAATGTCTGATTCTATTGAAGCTCCAATAATAAGAACTTTGGCGCCCTCAGAGTCAGCCATTTTTCGAACCTCATCCACATATTTATTACCATCAACTACACTCGCTTCATCGACGTTGCAAACATATAAGACAGGTTTAAATGTTAAAAGCTGAAGTTCCTTCATAAGTACCACTTCAGCTTCTTCAAGTTCAAGTTTACGAGCATTTTCACCTCTAAGCAGTAATTCCTTTAGACGGTCGAAAAACAGGAGTTCCTTGATTGCTAGTTTATCACCTGTTCGTGCGGCTTTGCTAATCTTGTCACGCTTAGCAACAACACTTTCTAAATCCTTCAGCTGAAGTTCCATATCGATCACTTCTTTATCTCGAATTGGATCTACAGTAACATCAACATGAATGATGTTGTCGTCATCGAAACATCTTAATACATGAAGTATTGCATCAGTGGTTCTAATGTTACCTAAAAACTTATTACCGAGTCCTTCACCTTTGCTTGCACCTTTAACAAGTCCTGCTATATCAACAATTTCAACAGTAGTGGGCAAAACGTTTTGTGGCTGCACCAACTCTGCAAGTTTATTTAATCTAGGATCTGGAACAGTTATAATGCCCAAGTTGGGCTCAATAGTGCAGAACGGGAAATTTGCACTTTGTGCCTTTGCATTTGAAAGACAATTAAAAAGTGTTGACTTCCCTACATTAGGAAGACCTACGATACCACATTGAAGCGCCATGATTGTAATCTTTATAAGGAATGCAAATGTAGAAAAATAACCTCTCAACGATTTACAAAACTTTATCCACAATTTAAGAATGCGAATCTTAGAGTAGGTACTTTCGCATAGCATGTAAAAGCACCTCAAATAAAATCATGAGCACACAATCCACTCCCGCAATTTGTTCCCAAGTTAGACGCGATATAGTACGCATGGTACATGCTGTTTCTTCTGGCCATCCCGGTGGTTCACTTGGATGTGTTGAACTCCTTGTAAAACTATACTTCGAGGAAATGAATCTTGACGCTGAAAATTTTACAATGGATGGAAAGGGTGAGGATTTGTTCTTTTTGTCGAATGGACACATCTCTCCTGTTTGGTATAGCGTTCTTTCTCGCAGAGGGTTTTTTGCGACTGAAGAGCTTGCAACATTCCGCAAAATAAATTCTCGTCTTCAAGGTCACCCGGCAATTGAAGAGGGCCTTCCTGGTATCAGAATTGCTTCAGGATCTTTGGGACAAGGCTTAAGTGTGGGAATCGGAGCTGCGACTACAAAGAAACTCGCTGGAGAAAAAACCTGGGTTTACACGCTTCACGGAGATGGGGAATTACAAGAAGGTCAGATTTGGGAAGCGGCAATGTATGCTGCTCACAATAAAGTAGATAATATAATAAGTTTCGTCGATTGCAACGGTCAACAAATTGACGGCTCTACAGAAGATGTTCTTTCTTTAATTGACCTCGGAGCTAAATGGGCCGCATTTGGTTGGAGAGTTTTAAAATGCGATGGACACGATTTAGAAGACATTGGAAGAGTAATCGCTGAAGCGAAATCCCATTCGGGAAGTGGTGTGCCAAATGTTGTACTCATGAAAACAGAAATGGGTAAAGGAGTGGACTTTATGGAAGGAACACATAAGTGGCACGGCATTGCTCCCAATGATGAGCAACTCGCTGACGCACTTTCTCAACTAGAAGAGACGTTAGGAGATTACTAAAGAGTGTTTCAGCAGCCTACATATAACTGTTTTTCTATCCTGAGTGTATTCGCATTTGCTGTATTCTCAATCTCTTTAGCTGCTCCTTTTTCAGCCCAAACAAATACAGCAACGCTTACTGTCGAATCCTCAACTGGAAACGAAGCAGGCGAGGATGGTCCCACAAGAATACTTTTCGTTTTTGATGCCTCAAATAGTATGAATGCTTTTTGGAGTGGAGAGAGGAAAATGGTACTAGCCACAAGGTTGCTCTCTAAATCTTTAGCATCTCTATACGGGACAACGGATTTAGAGTTGGGACTAAGAGCTTATGGACATGGCACGAAGCACATAGAAGGCCAACAAGACTGTGATGATACTGAACTGATTGTACCAATTAAGAAAGGCACTAACCTAATAATAAAACAAGAACTCGGTAGGCTTAGAGCTCAGGGAACTACACCTATAGCTAGATCTTTAGAGAAGTCAGCTGGGGATTTCCCTTCTGAACCCGGAAGGAACATCATCATACTTATTACTGACGGCATAGAGGCATGTGATGAAGATCCATGTGCAGTAAGCAGAATGCTTCAGTCAAAAGGCATCGTTGTAAAACCTTTTATTATAGGGATAGGAATAGACGATCAGCACAAAGAATCACTCCGTTGCGTGGGAAACTTCTATGATGCAACAAATCCTGAAGTATTTGAAACTGTTTTAGATTTGGTCTTAGAGCAGGCACTACACAATACAACTGTGGAAGTAAGGCTTCTTGATGAGGAAGGAAATCCTACAGTTACTGATGTTCCTCTGACCTTTACAGACCTCAGATCCGGCTCTCACCACCCGCAAGTGGTTCATACTTTAAGTTTTGATCACCTAACCGACACGTTCTATCTAGATCCTATCCCCACATATAGTTTGAGTCTACATACTCTTCCTCATAGAGGTATGGATTCAGTCCAACTTTCGCCTGGCAGACACAATATTATTAGTGTACCTGATATGGAGCAGGGTGTAATAAGCCCGAAATTCCCAGGCTCGAATCGCAATGCTTATCATCATTTAAGTGTTGATGTCTATGAAAGCGGGGAGTGCAAATCATTTTACTCAATCGAAATTGGTGAAAACGCTACTGTGTTAACTGGTACGTATGACCTTGTTTTCCACACCTGTCCCCTCACCTATGTTTATGATGTTCTTGTTGAAGAAGATGTACCAACGAATATTACCATTGCGTCACCTGGGAGTTTAATGCTACAGTCCAATGCTTCTGGGTTTGGGAGTATCATTGATGCGAATACGCTTGAACACGTTATCCAACTCCCCTCAGGGAATCCTTCTGGTCGTTACACATTACAGCCAGGAACTTATACTATAATATTTAGAGCTCGTAGAGCAAGATCATCCAAATATTCTATTCAATCTAAGTTTACAATAACCTCGGGGTCAACCCTTAATTTGAACCTTCATGACTGATTCTGCTAATTATATTTTATTTAATCCAACTGAATCTAAAGATACTCGTAGTGGGTTTGGTGCGGCTCTTCTCGAATTAGGGACCACACACCCAGAAGTTGTTGCTTTATGCGCAGATTTAACTGGGTCCTTGAAAATGGGCGATTTCAGAGATGCTCACCCCAATAGATTTTTCCAGGTTGGAATTGCTGAAGCAAATATGATAGGTTTAGCTGCTGGAATGACTGTTGGAGGGAAAATTCCTTTCACCGGTACTTTTGCTAATTTCTCTACTGGTCGTGTGTATGACCAAATTCGTCAATCAGTTGCCTACAGCGAAAAGAACGTAAAAATCTGCGCATCTCATGCTGGATTAACACTCGGCGAAGATGGTGCTACTCATCAAATATTAGAGGATATAGGGATGATGAAGATGCTTCCTAACATGACTGTTATATGCCCGGCAGATTATGAGCAAACTCGCCAAGCTACTCTGGCAATTGCTGATTATGAAGGCCCTGTTTACCTCAGGTTTGGGCGTCCTAAACTTCCCGTTTTCTACAAAACTGATGCACCTTTTGAAATAGGAAAGGCTCAAAAATTAATGAGTGGTGACGATGTAACTATAATAGCAACTGGTTATATGGTTTGGGAAGCAATTAAAGCAGCACAAATTTTGAAAGAAAAAGGCATTCATGCTGATGTAATGAACATGCACACTATCAAGCCATTAGATACTGATGCAATTCTAGAAAGCGCAGCTCGTACAGGGAAAGTAGTTACTGCTGAGGAACACCAACGATTAGGCGGTCTTGGAGGCTCAGTGTCACAGGTTCTCGCTGAGAACAACCCCACTCCTATGCGCATGGTCGCTGTTGATGACAGCTTCGGAGAAAGCGGCACACCGACACAATTAATGGATAAGTATGGTCTTAATGCTGATGCTATTGTCACAAAAACCTTAGAGATATTATAGAATACCTGTGCTTCATTAGCACGATAGAGCCTTTTAGAAATAACATTATCGAGCTTAGTTAGGCGCTTTATCCAGTTGCGCAAGACATGAGTAAATTTTGTCTTTCAACTCTTGGGAGGCAGGAACGAGAGGCAATCTAACATTAGAGGAGCAAATTCCAAGATGCTCTAACATGGCTTTAATTCCAGAAGGATTTCCTTCAGCAAATATTGCATCAATAGAAGTTGCTAAATCTAAATGGGCTTGTCTTGCTTCTATTATTTGGCCAAACAAAGCTTGGTGAACCATTTCTCCAAAAACAGTTGGAAGGGCATTCCCAATTACTGAAATCACTCCATCAGCACCAGAGGCAATCATTGCTAAGGTTAGAGCGTCGTCACCTGAGAAAACTAAAAAGTTGGATGGACGGTTTTTTAAAATAAAATCTATTTGGGCTAAATCACCACTGGCCTCCTTAATTGCAAATATATTTGGATGATTGGCGAGCTCCAGAGTTGTTTCGGCAGCAAGATTACAGCCAGTACGTGAAGGCACATTGTATAGCATAACTGGCTTATTCGAAGCTTCAGCTACTGCAGTAAAGTGAGCTCTGAGGCCATTCTGAGTAGGCTTATTATAGTGAGGACATGCACTTAAAACAGCATCAACTCCAGTAAGATCGAAGTTCTCAATGCGATCACAAAGCGCTGCTGTATCATTGCCGGCAAGACCTACCACAATAAACTTTCTTTTTGCATTGATTTCAATAACGAAATCCAAAACGCTCCTTTGTTCCTCAAGTGTTAGAGTTGGAGTTTCTGCTGTTGTACCAAGGACAACGAAAAAGTCACAAGCGCCTAAAAGTAAATGCTCTACTAATCTTTGTAATGCAGGAAAGTCAACTTTCCCCGTGACAGTAAATGGTGTAACCATTGCCACGCCTAATCCACTTAATTTATTCATATTATCGAATGTTTTCTTGAGTGATAAATTTAAATGTTCTCTCCGTTTGCTCTTGCCAAACTTTCATTTCATCTTTCTCCGAATCCCTAGATCTCCCTATTGTGATATCATAATCATTAGGACAATCAACTTGTTCAGGGCCTACCTTCATTTTTGCTTTTGATGATTTAAGAACGAATTTTAATGGAAAAACGGGGGCTAGTTCTAAGTCTATAAGAATATCAAATTCAATCTCCGTGAAATTTACGACCTCTGTTGTAGGTTTAGAAAACCAATTTAGATCTGATTTACAAAAATATCCACTAGACAGCTTTTTCACTAACCATCTGGGGGTATCCTTAGCTTCTGTATCGACATATGATAAAATAGATACATTCTTCACATCTAGCTCTTCCTTTAAATGCCTAGATAAATCAACTATAGTCTTGCGAAATTCAAAATCACGCTCCAAGTAAATCAAACCAACATGTTTTGCATATCTAAGGTTGCAACTCTTACGGTTCCTCAACGAATTTCTTTCTCTTGCGAGAAACCATTTCGTAATGCGTAGATTTATACGGTCTTTAAAATTCACCATCCAAAGGTAGGTACGTAAATATACTGTGGCACGGTTGATGCTTATTTTTCAAAAATAATAAACCTCTTTTAAACATGAAATTATTTTCCATTTCCTTATTGGCTTTTCTAGTCGCTTTTTCTTATGGTTGTTCTTCTAATTTAGGCTCGTCGGTTAATGAACCTTTTTCAGGGAGATCTTATATGTCCAATGCAAGATACTTTAAGGCTACAGGCAAAGGAATCAGTCACAATGAGAATGTTTCATCCTCTAAAGCTGATATGGAAGCTCATAAAGCCTTAGCACAACAAGTTTCCACTTCAATACAGGTTGTCGCTGACAACTATATGCAAGATGTACAAGGTGAGCATGTGAATGAAGCTGTAGAAGTATTTAAGAGTCTGACTCGAGAGATTACGAATACTACAATCGTTGATTTAAGACAAACAGGTTCAAAAAAATATATTCAAGATGATGGGAAATATGCTGTTTATGTTGCATATGAAATAAAAAAAGCTGCAATGTTTCGCTTTCTTAAAAAAATGGCAAAAGCTGAAACACAAATCGCCCCATTGGTTAGAACTCAAGTCATCAGAATGTGTGATGATGAAATATCAAGGCTCGAAGAATAGCAGTTGTTTAATTTGCCTCTTTCAAAAGTGACGAAAAAGTAGACTTAAATTTTTCAAGTTTAGGCTTTATTACAAATGAACAATAAGCGGCATTACTGTTTTTTGCATAATAATCCTCATGGTAATTTTCAGCGGGGTAAAACACACTAAACTCCTCTAAACTCGTAACAATCGGAGCAGTAAACTCACCACTACTTTTTGCGGCATTAATTGCATTTGTAGCAAGCTGCTTTGTGAATGAAGAGTTATAAAAGATTACAGATCTATACTGAGTTCCCACATCTCCTCCTTGCCTATTTAAAGTAGTAGGGTCGTGTGTCGAGAAAAAAACAGTGAATAAATCAACGATATCAATTGCATCTTGATCGTATGTGATTTTAATGACCTCAGCATGACCGGTTGTTCCGGTGCAGATATCAGCATAAGTTGGGTTTAAGGTATTGCCACCTGAATAGCCAGGTTGGACAGATAAAACACCTTTTACTTCAGAGAAAACAGCTTCGGTACACCAAAAGCACCCGCCACCTAAAATCAATTCACCCATTAAACCGGAATATTCCAGCCATGTTTATCCTCGCCTTTTCCAAGTCTAACAGAGTCTAGAGCTGATTTAATTTGAGGAGCAACTAGCCAAGTTGAAACGTCTGGCAAATCGTAATCACCACCTGCAAATCCTATTTTACAAATCACGGATACAGTAGCCGCAGTACCTAATCCAAACGCCTCTTGTAAAAGTCCTTTTTCTGCTGCTTCTTCAAGTTCTGCAACCGAAATCATTCTAGATTCAACCTCAATACCTAAATCTTTCGCCAAGATAATTGCACTATCTCTAGTAATACCCGAAAGGACCGTTTCGCTTGTAGATGGAATCAACATCTTTCCGTCTATTACGAACGCAGCATTCATAGTACCAATCTCTTCAATATATTTATGAGACTGTGCATCAGTCCATAATAACTGATCATAGCCTTCATCTATAGCGAGTTTTGTGGGGAGTAACGCTGCAGCATAGTTTCCTGCGGATTTAGCAGCTCCAGTACCACCTTTAGAAGCTCTTGTGTAATGTGTTTCAACCTTAACTTTAACGCTCTTATTGTAGTATTGGCCAACTGGGCACGTAAAGATTATAAATTTATAACTAAAGCTAGGCCTAACACCTACATGAGAGTCAGTTGCAAAAAGGAATGGCCTTATATAAAGTGACGATTGAGAGCTATAAGGCACCCATGCTTCATCTAAACTGATGAGTTCAACCAATGCCTGCATAAAGATATCTTCAGGAACTTCAGGCATGCAAATCCTTTTAGCACTGCGATTAAATCTTGCAATATTCTCACCTGGTCTGAACATACTGACGCTTCCATCTGGTTGACGGTAAGCCTTCATGCCTTCAAAAACTGCTTGCCCGTAGTGAAGAGCCATAGTTGAAGGGCTTAAACTCAAAGGAGCGAAAGGCTCTATACTTCCCCTCTTCCATTCGCCATCAACATAATCCATAACAAACAAGTGATCTGAGAACACCTTTCCAAAAGCAATATTATCAAAATCAACTTGGTCAATAGATGAGTTTTGCGATACGTTAATCTCGAAAGTAGAGTCTTTAGTCAACATGATCATCATCTATTTAGTGGGATGCAAAGGTCTTACTTTTAATAGCCCGAAACAAATCTTAGACTAAACTACTTACGTAATAAATTATAAATCATTGCATGCAAGAACACAAACAGACTGTAACTAACTGTTAATCAAGAAGCAAAAAGAAATTTGTTCGGACTTACAATTCCTGATTTAACGGCATACATTACAATTCCTGCAGTATTTTTCACTCCCAACTTAGACATAATATTTTTTCTATGCGTGGTAATTGTATGAGAACTAAGAAAAAGCATTTCTGCTATTTTGCTATTTGTGAGGCCTTCCGAAATTAAAGTTAGAATTTCTTTTTCTCTCCTACTCAAAGCGACTGCATCACAGGACAAATCAATGTTATTCATCTCAGAAACATCAATTGATTCTTTTCTTATTTTTTCGAGAATTTTACCACAATAAAAACTCTTTCCTTTAGAAGTTGATTCAATAGCATCAACAACTTCAGGAATATCACAAGATTTTTTAATGTAACTATCAATTCCAGTCCTTAGAGCATTAATAAGAGTATTTCCATTTTGAAGAGGCGTAATGCCTAAGAGGAATAGTTTAGGAAACTTTCTTTTGATAGTAATGACCGTTTCAATATCAAAATCATCACTTAAAAAATCAATAATAACTAAATCCGGTGATTTAGCAATTATTAAATCTAACACATCTTTAGAATTCTCAGCTTCTCCCACGACGATAAAACCATCCATTTGATTAACAATGGCATTTAAGCCTAAACGACTAATAGTACTACTATCGGCAATTACTATTGATGTTTGAGATTTTTTCATTTATCTATTTGGAATCATTCTAGATAGCAAAGTTAACTAATTCATCCTATTAAAATCGTTTTTCCTTCAACTGCTAATACAGTTTTTTCAAACACATGAACGGCTTCCATATGCAAACCACTTAAATCTCTGTATCTATTAGAAAAATGACCTAGCATTAATCCACTAACACCAGCTGCTAGGGCCACTCTACCAGCATCTGAAGCAGTTGAATGCATTGTTTTCCTTGCTATCTCCTTTTCCTCTTCCATAAAAGTTGCCTCATGATAGAGCAACGTAGCTCCCTTTGCAGCTTCAACAACCTTAGGTGTGTATGCTGTATCTGCAGCATAAACATAAGATCTAGACTCTTCTGGAGGTTTACAACACTTACTTGGCTCTAAGACCTCCCCATTTTTTCTCACCACCTTCTCCCCTTTTTTCAATAAAACTATTTCCTGGAGACTTATCGTATGCTTCTGCTTACTATATGGCTTTATATTCCAAACTAAAGACAATTCTTCCACTCTAAACCCACATGTTGGAATGCGATGTTTTGTAGGAAAGGACACAACTTTATAACTATTGGTCCTATATAATTCAGCTGGTTTTTTGGTGTCTACAGCTATGAAATTAACTTTGAAATCTATATGTGTTTCCGTTTTATGCCAAACACCTTTTACAAAACTCTCTAGCTCTTGTGGTCCATAAATGTCTAATTCTAATTTCCGACCTAAAAGATTCATGCTTGCAACCAGACCGGGCAACCCCATAACGTGATCGGCATGCATATGACTAATCAATATTGTGCGTATTCTTTGAAACTTTACCCTTTGTTTCCTCAGAGTAAGCTGCACACCTTCACCGGCATCTACTAAGATTAAATGATTATGAATATTGACCAACTGAGAAGTGGTCAAAAAATAAGGGGTGGGTGCCGCAGCACCACACCCCAAAACGGTCAGTTCGAATTTCCGCACTATTTCAGTGAACTAGTGCTGAACGACTAATCTACGAGTTATAGTAACATATTCTCCCGAAAGTTGAATAAAGTATACGCCTTCATTCCATAAACTAACATTCCAGTTATAATTAGGTGTCAGTGTCTCACTTAATACAATACGACCACTAACGTCAAGAACTGTAATCTTTGTGTCTACAAAAAACTCGCCTTTAACAGTAAAATAGTCATTTGCGGGGTTAGGTAGTAAAGCCCAAACATATTCAGAATTAAAGTCATTTATATTCACTATATTATCTACAACAACATCATTCAATTCGAACGTACAACCATCTCCGTCTGTCACTAACAGAGAGTAAGAACCTGTGAATAATCCCGACAAATCCTCTTCTGTTCCGACTGTAACACCGTTAGCATCTGTCCAAAGGAATGTAGTCTCTCCATTGTCTCCATTAATCGTAACATCTATAGATCCAGCCCCATTTCCATTTACTTCATCAGTAGCTACATATTCAGCCGAAAGAATACAATCAACTGCAGAATCAACAACAACGTTATTTTCAAAGTAGCTTGTACACTCACCCGACACAATAGTGAGCATGTAGTTGCCTATACCCACATCCATCAGATCTTCCTCAGATCCCACAACATTTCCATCACCATCTGTCCAAGAAAATGTAGCATCATCCGTAACACTTTCGTTTACTGTTACGTCAATACTTCCAAGAGTTCCTGCATCACTATCTACAGCTGTTACTTCAATATTCTCAACCAAATCACATTGGACATTTAAAATAAAGTCGCTAAAAACAAATGGTGTTGAAAATGGTTCGAAAATAGTTAACCAGCCAGTTACGTTTAAATCAATTTTATAAACAGCAGCTGTATTAGGAACACCCTCAAGTGATACACAATACTGAGTTGCACCAAGAAATGAACAAGGATAATTTGAATCACCTTGGTTATTACATATAACTTCTAGACCAAGTTCTTCGGGCGAATACTCTTCTAGAGTTATTGTATCGGTTAAAACAACACCATCAAGAGAAAGAGAATCTATAGGAAGTGTTGGAGGATATGTAGGGTCAACATCCGATGCGAAAGCAGGGATAAGGATGTGAATGACCTCAATATATTCAAGATTTACAACACCTGATTCTAAGGCCTCTCCAAGCGTTGGATCAGGTGAAATACCGAATCCTACATCCCCGAAATCGAAGTCAACTTCGCATTGCCCGAATATTGTACTTGTAAGTAATAAAGCGAAAATTATTGAGTAAAATTTATTCATTTTTTAATTTTTATATGTTTCTGTAAGAAATCTTATGCCCCCAATTCTCTCTCCTGCTCCTCCATGTAAACCATATCAACAGCTTCATCCACAGTAGGAACTATATTGAGTACCCTGTCAAGTTGAGCAATAGATATGAGTTTCGTTACACTTGGCTGAAGTCCACAAATAACAAAAGATCCGTTTAAATCAGCGCACTGACGCTTCCCAACAAGTATTGCACTCAAACCACTTGATTCACAATATCTTGAATCAGATAAATCCAGAATAATATTCTTTGTTCCAGACTTGCTTAGTAAAATCAATTGAGCTTTCAAATCAGGTGCCTGCAAAGCATCTAACTTCTCAACTTGAGATTTAAGGACAGCGACTTTATCGCGTTGTGTTATTGAAAAATTCATAGCAGAGAAATCTGTTCGCGTCAAATATAGCAACTTGTAAATACTCAGCACACGAAAACAAGAGAAACTTACTGACGAGCTAATAAATACATTACAGCCATCCTAGCAGCAACACCATTTTCAACTTGGTCTAAGATAATGGAATGTTCTCCATCAGCTATCTCACTAGAAATTTCAACACCTCTTTTAATGGGGCCTGGATGAAGAATCGTAAGTTGCTTGTCTAATTTATCAAGTCTTTGTTGAGTTAAACCAAACCCATTTATGTACTCCCGTATAGAAGGGAAAAATGCAATAGAATTCGGACCACCTTGTCTCTCAAGCTGAATACGCAACATATTTACAGCATCGGACCAAATCAGTGTTTCATCGAGGTCGTGGCTTACCTCAACACCTAAATCTTTCATATGTTTAGGTATTAATGTCGCTGGGCCACATACTCGAACAGTCGCCCCCAGTAATTGTAGGGCTAAGATATTAGATATAGCCACTCTAGAGTGGCGTATATCACCTACTATAGCAATTCTTTTTCCTTCTAAACTGTTGCCTAATTTCTCTCTTAAGCTGAAAGTATCAAGAATAGCCTGTGTTGGATGCTCATGAGTCCCATCACCTGCATTTATAATCGTTGTTTTAACTTTATTAGATAGGAAATGTGGTGCTCCCGGGTGAGGGTGTCGCATCACAATCATATCTACTTTCATTGCAAGAATATTGTTGACAGTATCAACAAGTGTTTCGCCTTTTTTAACAGATGACGAAGAAGCTGAAAAGTTTACAATGTCTGATGATAAGCGCTTTTGGGCCAATTCAAAAGACAACCTAGTGCGAGTAGAATTTTCAAAGAACAGGTTTGCTACTGTCAAATCCCTTAGAGACGGAACTTTTTTAATGGGCCTGTTTAAAACCTCCTTAAACTCAGATGTTGTGTTGAAAATGAGCTCAAGATCATCACGGGTCATGCCGCGAATTCCTAAAAGGTGTTTAATCGACAATTCGCTCATTCTGGTTTAGAATTAAAAAGTAAAACTCGATCACTCCCACCATCTTCTTTCCATTCTACGATCACATGCTGTTCACCTATACTATCAACTTGCTTTCCTATATAATTAGGTTCTAAAGGTAGTTCTCTACTGAATCTTCGGTCTATTAATACAACTAGTTCTACTTTCTTTGGTCTTCCGTATGCTAAAAGCGCATCCAAACCAGCCCGAATAGTTCTCCCTGTAAAGAAAACATCATCCACTAAAATCACATTTCTATTGTCGACTAAAAAGTCCATATTATTCACTTGCGGTATGATGGGCTTATCTCTCATCATCAAATCATCTCTGTGAAAAGTAGCATCTAATTCACCACATCTTATCTGCTTACCCACAAGAAGTTCAGAAAGTTTTAACTGTAGTCTACGAGCTACTCTAATCCCTCTAGGTTGCAGCCCAATGAGGTCAGTATTAGAAAAGTCGTGGTGCTCAAGCAATTGATGCGCGAGTCTATCTAGGATGAGCTCAAACTGCTCTTCGTTAATTAGGACTTTAGAATCCATTGGTACAAAGATACGAACAAGAAAAAGGGAGGCCGAAGCCTCCCTTTTATTTTATTTAAATTTTTAAGGATCTTTTTAATCCGTTGAGTCTGTTGCTTTCTTCGCAGCGGGCTTCTTAGCAGCAGGCTTCTTAGCAGCAGGCTTCTTAGCAGCAGGCTTCTTAGCAGCAGATTTCTTAGCAGCAGGTTTCTTAGCAGCAGATTTCTTAGCAGCAGGTTTCTTAGCAGCAGGTTTCTTAGCAGCAGGTTTCTTAGCAGCAGGTTTCTTAGCAGCAGGCTTCTTAGCAGCAGGCTTATTAGCCGCAGGCTTATTAGCCGCAGGCTTTTCTTCTTCTGTAGCTACCTCATCTTCTTCTGGAGCTTCCTCGATCTTGTCAACTTTCTTAGCAGGAGAAACTTCTTGAACAGGATCTAACTTCGAAGAATCCATAGAAGCTTTTAATTGAGAAAGGATATCTAAATCTCCAAGAGTACTCTTTTCAGTATTCTTGTTAACAGAATCCATCATCGTGTTTGAAGGAGAACTTCCGCCACCGCCGCTCGAGCGAGGCTTACGTGCTTTTTTAGCTGGTCCATCTTCGTGTGTACGTAAGTGACTTACAGTAATACGCTTGGCATTTCTGTTAAACTCAAGAACTACGAAATCAGCAGCTTCATCAACTTTTAGAGCTTCTCCATCAGCCTTGTTAAGGTGCTTCAAGTGACATGTTCCCTCAAGTCCGTATGGTAGAGAAACGATTGCATTATTTCCTTCAATCTTAACAACTGTAGCTTGGTGGCTCGAACTAACTGCAAAAACAGTTTCGAATACCTCCCAAGGGTTTTCCTCAATCTGCTTGTGACCGAGGCTCATGCGTCGGTTCTCCATATCGAGCTCCATTACTACAACTTCGATTTCGTCTCCTACGTTACAGAATTCAGATGGATGCTTAATCTTTTTAGACCAACTTAGATCAGAAATGTGAACCAATCCATCAATGCCTTCCTCTAATTCAACGAATAAGCCGAAGTTAGTGAAATTACGAACCTTACCTTTCTGTTTTGAGCTAAGAGGGTAACGCTTGTCAATTTCAGCCCAAGGGTCGATTGACATCTGTTTGAGTCCAAGAGACATTTTGCGCTCTTCACGATCTATGCTCAAAAGGACACACTCTACTTCTTCTCCAACTTTCAAGAAATCTTGAGCAGAACGTAGATGCTGAGACCAAGACATTTCGCTCACGTGAAGCAATCCTTCAATACCAGGAGCAATCTCAATGAATGCACCGTAGTCAGCCATTACAACAACTTTACCTTGTATTTTAGATCCTTCAGTTAATTCTTCAGTTAATGAATCCCATGGATGAGGAGTAAGCTGCTTCATTCCAAGAGCGATACGACGCTTATCGTCATCAAAGTCAAGAATTACAACGTTAATCTTAGCATCCAATTCGACTAACTCTTCTGGATGACCTACGCGGCCCCAGCTCATATCAGTAATATGCACAAGTCCGTCTACACCACCAAGGTCAACGAATACACCATATGATGTAATGTTCTTAACAGTACCTTCAAGTACTTGTCCTTTCTCAAGACCTTTTATGATAATTCGTTTCTGTTCCTCAAGTTCAGCCTCAATAAGTGCTTTATGAGACACAACAACATTCTTAAACTCTTGGTTGATTTTCACCACCTTGAATTCCATCTGCTTACCTACGTACTCATCAAAGTCACGGATAGGCTTCACATCAACCTGAGAACCAGGTAAGAATGCTTCAAGTCCAAACACATCTACAATCAATCCTCCTTTAGTTCTGCACTTAACAGTACCTTGAATGATGAGATCTTCTTCTTTTGCTTCGTTAATTTTACCCCAGGCCTCGTAAACACGAGCTGTACGGTGACTCACAACAAGCTGACCATTTATATCTTCTGTCTTCTCAATAAAAACAGCAACTTGATCTCCTGGTTTTAAGTCTGGGTTGTAACGGAACTCTGAAGCAGTAATTACACCTTCAGACTTGTAGCCAATATTGACAACGATTTCCTTTTTACCTACTTGAGTAACAGTACCTGTTACAACTTGTTTATCTTCAATTAAAATTAGGTTGGCCTCATAAAGGTCCTCTAACTTAACACGCTCGTCAGCAGTAAAATCATCTTTATCTGCTTCAAATCCGTCCCAATCGAAGTCTCCTTCAGGAATAGCAATTTCTCGGGGCTCAGTGGGTCTAGGCTCTGGTGTAGCAGCTTCATCAACTGCTTCAGCTGTCCTTTCCTCTACTTCTTCAACTGGCTCTGGTGTAGCAGCTTCTTCTACTGCTTCAGCTGTCGTTTCCTCTACTTCTTCAACTGGCTCTAGTGTAGCAGCTTCTTTAGCTGCTGGGGTCTCCACTATCGGAGTGTCTTTTTCGACGGTATTTGTTTTTGCGTCTTCCGGATCTTGGGTTGCTTCGTTCATTGCGTCCCTTATTTGTATAAATTGCCTAAGTGAGGATGGCAATTCAGAAATAAATCAACGGATAAACCCTCACATTTACCCGATTTCAGGGCGCAAATATAGTGAGTTCATAATCGAGTAGCAATAAAACAATTAACTTATTACTCTACAACTATTTTAATGACATTATAATTTGGTTCGTAGCCATCATTTTCTTGCAGAAAGTAGAACCCACGAGGAACCGTTATTACATGCGTTCCTGCATATAGAAATCTCTGTACCACTCTCCCTTTCAAATCGTGGAGCTCTGATGGGTGAGAAACCACAATGGAGGAATTTGCTTGAACTGGGTTTGGGTAAGAGACGAATTCACTAAAAGGGAATATTAGATTCTCTGATATGGACGAAGAAGTACATACATTACAATATTCCGGTGTTGTTTCCTCGGCTGTGAATACTCTCCAATCCCCTGTTAGATCTATATCTCTTCCCCAGCTATTGTCTAGGCTTAGCGAAGGGAAATGAACTGAATCTGCAATTGAAAAACCATCCACAGATCTAAGAACTAACACCTCGCCAGAGCTGTTGAATTTAAAATTTGTGTGATTCCAACCTTCTGAACCATCTTCATCTGCAAATATTAAAACGTATCCGCCGGGCTCAATCACAGTAGAATCAGGAATTCCTAATGGAAACTGATATTTCATCGGGTTGTTTAATCTGTCAGTAACATAATATCCAGCCAAATCGACGGCGTATTCAGATGTGTTGACGATCTCAAACCAATCCTCATGTATTCCCGATTCATCAGTCGTATCTAAAAGATTAGCTGACATCAATTCATTAATAATTAAAGGAGCGGGAGGTATAATTAACAATGTATTTGACACCCGAGGAGTGGGTGTGCTGAACCATGAACTTGACGGAGAGCCGTCAGATACTCTCCCCCAACTGTTGTTTGCAAGCGCTACTTCATAATTATACACATCAGCAACATCCTCGTCAGGACCCGTTAATATAAGGGTTCCTGATGAAATGTCAGGATCAATATCTAGATGATGCCCTCCCTGATCCATATCACCATCTAACCAAAAAAGCAAAAACCCACCCTCTTCTACCGTCGTTTCCCATGGGAGGTTATCTACCACTGTGTATGAGTCGCCCTCTAACGTTGAGAACGTAAACCCACCTAAGTTTACCTGGAAAGAATTCGGATTGTAGATCTCAACCCAAGAATCTGCCTCAAAATTCTCATCCAGAAGATTATTGGTGTTCGAAATCAGGACCTCATTAATATATAACAGTGGTGTTGTAAGCTGTGTAACTGCGTTAGAATAATCTGGCGTGGGTACGTTAAAGTAAATCCATTCCTCACAACCATCACACTCGCGGCCATAGCTAATATCCGTCTGCTGTTGGGGAAACGTCAATGAATCTACAATCGTTACCCCATCAGGTTGGGTCAAATAAACCCCTTCCCCATCAGGCGAAAGCTTAAAAGTTGCGTGATTAGACCCCTGCTCAGCATCATTGTCAAGCCAAACGATCATATGCCCCCCGGGCAAAATCGTAGTATTACCAGCATCATCAAAAGGGAACTGCCATTTCGTGAGGCTATCTGCTCTGTCACTTAAATAATAACCCGCCAAATTTAAAATAGGACCTTCATGATATATTTCTAGCCAATCATCATATTCGAAAAAATCATCATAATACGCCAGTTGATTGGATGCGAGAACTTCATTGATTTTAGTTTGAGCATAAATTGAAGACTCAGATGACATTACGCTTAATATCAACAAAATAAAGTTAAGCAAAAAAGATTTAATTCGCATAATATGCACCCTTATGGTTTGGCAACAACATTGAACACATCTGTAAAACCAGCTTCGATAAGCTTTTTCTTATACCTTGCCCTCTCAGCCTCATTCTCGTAAGGGCCAGCAAACACTTTATATAGTCCATTAGGCAAAATTAATGTGAAAAGATTAAAATCAAATGGAAGCAGATTTACATCCGGTTCATTACTGAAAACACCTATTTGTATTGACAAACTGCTTGACAACTCTACAACAGGTTGTTGCTGTGTTTCTTGTGGGTCAGGCTCATTAGGGATGATTAATTCTATAGGCTCCGCTACTTCTGCCACATCATCTAAAACATCCTCGACAACGACCTCGATCTCAGCTTCAACTTTAACCGGCGGCTCTATTTGAACATCAATATCGAGCTCTATCACGGAAAGAATTGGTTGAGAAAAGTACCCGCTCTTATCACTAACCAACCAACCTTTTCCTAAATCATCAATTGGATAATAAGCGAATTCGTTCAATGGAGAGTTTATCCCCGAATGAAAAGCCGAGCAATCAAGGTAAGAGCCCGAAAATGAACTCAATACTGAAGAAAAGATATCGTAACCGCCTAAAGAGGACTGCCTATTCGAGGCAAATATCAAGGTGGAGCTGCCGGCGTGAAAAAACGGGTTCATTTCATCAGAAAGGGAATTCACCGAGTCTGGAAGGCGGACTGGCAAATCAAGGGATCCGTCTTTTAAAATCTTAGCAGAGTAGATATCTAAGCCTGTTTCGCCTTTCTTTCCGTAAGAACTGAAATACATCAGGTCGGTTTCTGCATCGAAGGCTACCGGGCTTACCCACCCATTCTTTTTATCATACTTCGTCCTGAGCTCTGTGGGAAGAAGTATCATCCTGTAGGGAGAGTCATTTGAAGTGATCGATCTGAAGAAATCTTCTAATGACACCGTCACTGAGGAATGGCGAGTGAATGAATTTGATGGAGGTTGATTTCCCAATGCGGCTTCGCATTGGGCTAACCTTAATTTCAGTTCGGAAAGCCAAACAGACTTCCTCAACGCACTTTGCTCCGCCCTTTTAAAAACCTTTATCGCAAGGAGATAATCTGACGAATGGTGATAGGCAAGCGCTAAGAAAAACAAACGTTCTCCTCCGAATGAACCTAAACCCTCTAACGCTTTCAATCGATCTATGCCTTCCATTCTGAGGGATGAATCGGCCGTGCAGGTTACAGCGTAATAATATTGGTAATCAATATTATCTGGCTCTACACTAAGCAAAGCTTCATACTGCATATTTGCCTCCATCATGTTGCCTTCAAGGTAGTAAGCGGCGGCGGCGGAGGAGGAAGTGGGATTTGAGGTTTGGGCTACAGGTGAAAAGGAAATGAAGCTCTGTGCAATAAATAAAATTGTAGGGTATTTAATAAAGAGGTTCATATTATTCCTAAATTTAGTAAAGCATGGCTCTGCTTAGATGCTAATAAGTAATTTTGCGCCAATTATTAATTAACAATATGGCACACGGAACATTTCAAGTCCCTTTTCCGGTAAACGAACCGGTTCGATCATACGCTCCAGGCTCACCAGAGCGTGAAGAACTTCAAGATATGTACAATAAAATGTACAATCAAGACCCCATAGATGTACCTATGTATATCGGTGGTGAAATGGTTCGCACATCTGACAAACGACCTATGACTCCTCCACATGAGCATGGGAAAGTTCTCGGATATTTTAACTATGGAAATTCTTCTCACGTTGTAGCAGCTATAGATGCTGCTCTATCGGCTCGAAAGAGATGGGCGGCTTTCTCTTTCGAGGAGAGAGCTACGATTTTTCTGAAAGCGGCTGACCTCATTGTGGGGAAGTACAGAGCTAAGCTCAATGCTGCAACGATGCTCGCTCAGGGAAAAAACTGCTTCCAGGCAGAAATCGATGCTTCTTGTGAGCTTATCGACTTCCTCAGGTTCAACGCATATTTCGCTCAGGAAATCCAGGCTGTTCAGCCTGATAGCTCTGATGGGGTTTGGAATAGAACTGAGTATAGGGCGCTAGAGGGATTTACCTTTGCCGTCACCCCATTCAATTTCACAGCTATCGCAGCTAACCTGCCGGCTTGTATGGCACTTATGGGAAACGTTGTTGTATGGAAACCAGCTGACACTCAGATGTACTCTGCACAGGTTCTTATGGAGGTTTTCCGTGAGGCAGGTGTTCCAGATGGGGTTATCAACCTCATTACTGTTGATGGACCCGTAGCGGGCGATGTAGTTTTTAAACACCCGGATTTCTCTGGCCTTCACTTCACGGGATCTACCGCTGTCTTCCGCCACCTTTGGAAAACGATAGGAGACAATCTCGAAACTTATAAGTCGTATCCTAGAATTGTTGGAGAGACAGGCGGTAAAGACTTCGTCGTGGCTCACAGCAGTGCTAACACTAAAGCAGTTGCCGCAGGCCTCCTACGAGGCTCTTTCGAGTATCAAGGCCAAAAATGTTCCGCAGCTTCTCGTGCATATATCTCAGATGATATTTGGCCAGACGTAAAAGACCAACTCCTCGCCGACCTCGGTACATTAAAGATGGGATCTCCTGCTGATTTCGGAAACTTCATAAACGCTGTTATCGACAGACTTTCTTTCGAAAAGATTAAATCTTATATCGAGTATGCAAAATCTCAAGACGATTGTGAAATTATCTTCGGAGGAGGATGTGACGACTCGGTCGGCTACTTCGTCGAACCCACAGTAATCCTTACCTCTAACCCTAAGTTTCGCACCATGGTCGAAGAGATCTTCGGTCCTGTTCTTACGATTTATGTTTTCCCAGCTACCAAATTCACTGAGACCCTCGAACTTGTCGATTCTACAAGCGAATACGCCCTCACAGGTGGGGTTTTCGCTCAAGACCGCTACGCTCTCGCCCAGGCAAAAGAAGCATTAGAGAACGCAGCAGGGAATTTCTACCTCAACGACAAGCCCACTGGTGCTGTCGTAGGCCAACAGCCATTTGGTGGAGCACGTGGATCGGGAACCAATGACAAAGCTGGTTCTGCCTTAAACCTACTCCGTTGGGTTAGCGCACGAACTGTAAAAGAAACTCTTGTCCCAGTTGAGGATTACAGATACCCATTTCATTCTTAATTGAATCTTGTCTTTACTACGAAAAAGGGTGTACCCGATTGTGGCTGCCCCTTCTTTTTGCTTTATAAATAGAATTATATCTCTTACGTCTAATGACTAATCTTCATATGGCGAAACAGGAACAGCCGACATATCTACCCTCACAGCTTTCCCTCCTTGAATTTTCTTAAATGCTTTTGCATAATCTGGCTTTAGCGCTCCATCATCTTGCAACCACTTCGTTAAAACGATCAATTTCTCTTTCCTTCCTGCTCTCCCAACCGTCTCAATCTTTCCGTGAACCGTTCTCAAGCGAAAGGCGCTATTTAAAATACTCGCCCTCGCTGCACTCAACTTTTCACTAGAAATTTTATGAATAGCCATCGCATCATCAATAAGATCTACGTATGACATAGGTGTATTCCTTGCCCTAAGCCTCTTTATAATAAACTCACCCCAAATGCTCTTGGGCCCTCTCTTCTTCGGCTTCAATCCTTTCGCAGTCACCTTAGACTTCTTAATCGAAGAAATCCTCACTGATCCACCCAGTTTTACTAGCATCCCCATCACATAATCTAACTTCGCTTCTAGACGTATCTTCTCTTCCGAATAATAGACGCGAGCTTCTTTAAGCTCATCATTTGTAAAATCAATACTTTTCATATCCAACTTTAATGCCTTGTGTTAAGTTACTTTTTACGTAAATTTAAGAAGTCAGTTTTTAAATACATACACAATTAATTAATATTAACACTAAAGTTAATTATGTTTCATAAATGGAGAGGGGAACTCCGGTTTGGAGCTCCCCTCAAGATTACGGTGTAAGCCGGATTCTGTTCAGCTCCGAAGAGCTGCTTCATCATTGATCTAATGCGACCCACCCTCTAGCATCGAGCGAGTAGCCCTCAAGCACTAGTTTACATGGTCTTGCAGCCCGCAAGGTTTACCTAAGCCAATGGATCACTCCATTGCTGGTGGTCTCTTACTCCACCTTTTCAGCCTTACCTGTTCCTTCCTACTTGCGCGGGATGGTCATCGGCGGTTTAAATCTCTTTAGCACTTTCTGTCCCATCACGTTTGATAGTCCTCCCTTTCGAGGAGTGCGGTACTCTGAGCTGTCCGGACTTTCCTCCCCACTTGCATGAGGCGATAAAGGCAACCGTGACACAAATTTAACAATTATGAATGAAGAATCAGTAAATTTGCGCCCATGAAAATAAACATCGCTTGTGTTTTTGCAATTGTCGCGAGCTCTGCGCTCACAATTGGGTGTGCTGAAACTGCTTCTAACGCTCATTCAAATCCACATTCAGGTGGTGGTAAACGTGAGGGAAATAAACTTTCCGAAGACAGTGTGACGTACGAGAAGGAAATGCATCTTTCGAACATGCATCAGTTTACTTTCGGGGGGGATAACGCTGAAGCATATTGGTCTTTCGATTCTAATTCTCTTGTATTCCAAACTTCTAACCCGAAGGGAGGCATTCAATGTGACCAAATCTTTGTGATGGATGTGGATGCAGATGGAACTCCTTCGGAAACGCCACCAAGGCGAGTGAGTAACGGACTGGGAAGAACGACATGTGCATACTACATGCCAGGAGATACGACTGTGGTTTTTGCGTCCACCCATCTCGGGAATGAAGAATGTCCTCCGGTACCGGAAAGAGGGGTTGAAGGCAGGTATGTTTGGCCTATATACCCTGACTTTGAGATCTTCGAAACAGATTTAGAAGGCAATGTAGTGAACCAACTCACGGACCGTCAAGGGTACGACGCTGAAGCCACACTTTCGCCACAGGGAGATAAGATGGTTTTTACCTCTACTAGAACGGGAGATTTAGAGCTCTTCACATGCGACCTCGACGGAAGCAATGTTTTCCAAGTGACAGACGAATTGGGCTATGATGGAGGTGCGTTTTTCTCACCTGATGGGGAGTGGTTGGTTTGGAGATCTTCTCGCCCGAAAACGGAGGAGGATGTGAAGAAATACAAGGATTTACTCGCGAAAGATTTAGTGGAACCTTCAGATATGGAGCTGTTTATAGGGCGAGTAGATGGGACGGATATTCGTCAGGTGACTCAACTTGGTGGAGCCAATTGGGCGCCGTACTTCCATCCTGATGGAGATAAGATCTTGTTTTCGAGCAACCACCATACTGGAGGGTTTCCTTTCAATATATTTATGGTTAACCTAGACGGAACGGAACTTACACAAGTGACTTTCGACAACGCTTTCGACAGCTTCCCTATGTTTTCTCCAGACGGGAAGAGACTTGCTTTCTCTTCAAACAGAAACAATGGTCGGACGAGATCTACAAACGTTTTCGTAGCCGATTGGGTAGAGTAGACTTTGACTATTTTTGGAGGATGAAAAAGTATTACCTGCTGCATAAACCATTTGGTATGTTAAGCCAGTTTACACGTGAAGGTGGACATCCTTCTATCGCTGATGTGGACTTTCAATTTGAGAGCGACGTATATTCTGTGGGTAGATTAGATACAGATTCAGAGGGGCTGTTGCTGCTAACGAATGACAAAAGATTGAATTCTGAACTGCTATCTCCAGAGAACGGACACCCTCGAACATACCATGCGCAGGTAGAAGGGACTCCTGATTTTTCAGATCTCAGGAAATTACAGAATCCGATGTTGCTGAAAATAAAAGGTCGTGAGTTTAAGACTCGCCCTTGCAAAGCGTCAATTTTAGACCCTCAACCAGATTACATAGCGCGCATCCCTCCTATTCGTGTTCGCAAAAGCATTCCAGACTCTTGGATTTCTATAACACTCACAGAAGGAAAAAACAGACAAGTGAGGAAGATGACTGCAGCGTCCGGGCTCCCTACTTTAAGACTTATTCGAGAAGCCATAGGACCATTTAAATTAGATGGTTTAAAAGCTGGTGAAGTTCGTGAGATCACCGAAGCGGAGATTAGCAGGCTTATCTGATGACGTTAGTGATCGGGTTTTTAAGGACTGTATTGTCTGTTTTGTATTCAGCATTTTGGTGCGGGACAGCTTTGATAACTCTTGTGATTTTTCCCAACAGTTCTGAATTCGTATTAATAAAATTTGCCAAGAAATATTGGAGTGAAGTTATGATGAAGTGGATCGTTGGAGCTGAGCTAGATGTTCAGTTGCACCCAGAAACTGAGGCGTTGTTTAAATCGGGGCGTGGAGCGGTTTTGGTTTCCAATCACTCTAGCTACTTAGATATCAACTTAGCATTTGCTTCTACACCTACACCCATCGTTTTTATTGCGAAAGCTGGTGTAAAAAAAGTGCCACTTCTTGGTGGTGCTAATGAAAGAGTGGGAACCGTTTTCGTAGAAAGAGGGAATATTAACACGGCAAAGAAGGCCATTAAAAAGTTAGAGAAAACTCTAAAGAATGGGCGATGCGTACTCGTGTACCCCGAAGGAAGTCGATTCAAGACGGACGAAATTCAACCATTTAAAAAAGGGGGATTTCATCTAGCAAGTAATGCTGGAGCTCCGGTAGTTCCCGTTTATCATGAGGGTATGGGAGAAATATTGCCTCCGCATACTTTTATCATAAGAAAGCCTTCAAAACCTGTTGTAGTGAGATTCGGGAAACCCATTTACTCATCTATTGTAGAGGAGTTAAAGAACAAGAGCTTCGAGGCTGTTAAAGAACTTCAAGCTAAGTTGAGACAGTAGCAGCGAGCTCCGTTGCGAGCTTTAGTCCTTCTCGGATTGCCCTTTGAGCATCCAACCCTCTACAGTTAGCTGCACCTCCTATGAGTGAGACTTTAAGACCTGATGATTTTAATTCTTCTAGCAAAGGTGCAAATGGAGTTTGGCCTGCACACACGACGACCGTATCCACCTTGAGAGTAACATCTCCTTTATCTAGGTGAGTGAGATGTAGGCCTGCATTGTCTAACTTAGAATACTTTATGCCATCCCACATGTTTACACCACGCTCCCGCAAGGTCATCCTGTGAATCCAACCGGTAGTTTTTCCGAGCTTTGCGCCTGGCTTACCCGGACTACGCTGTAAAAGGTGAACAGACCTCTTAGACTTCGTTCTTGCAGACGAGATAAGCCCCCCCCGCTCGGATAAAGACTCATCTATACCCCAAGACTTATGGAACCCCTCAGAGTCTGAGTCGTGGGTGAGGAAATCAGCCACATCGAACCCTATTCCTCCGGCGCCCACAATAGCGACCTTCTCCCCAACAGAGACCTTCCCTCGCAATACATCTAAATAATTAACTACTTCTGGCCTATCGGAACCTGGTATTTCCCAGGATCTTGGAAGAACCCCCGATGCAAGAACTACGTTCGAATACCGTTCGGATTTTATCAGTCCAGCATCAGCTGTAGTATTTAAGCGTACATCAACGCCTAGGTTTGAGAGTCTGTTAGAAAAATATCTTATCGTAGCGTGGAATTCACTTTTACCTGGGATAAGCTTTGCTACGTTAAACTGCCCACCCAATTCAGAGGATTGCTCAAAAAGAGTTACCTCAAATCCCAAGCTAGCAAGTTCAGAAGCACAGCTCATTCCAGCAGGACCTCCTCCTACTACAGCTATTTTCTTTCCATTAGGGCTTGCCTGTACTGAAGCGTCAAACCACTTGTTTTCTTCGCAAGCACGTGGGTTAACAAGGCAAGAAGCCGCCTTGCGTTTAAAGACATGATCTAAACAAGCTTGGTTACACCCTATGCAAGTGTTGATGTTCTCAGACTCTCCTTCTTGAGCCTTCTTCATCAAATTGGGGTCAGCAAGAAAAGGGCGAGCCATAGAGATCATATCCGAACAGCCATCTTCAAGTGCCTTCTCACAATCTGCAGGGTCGTTAAAGCGATTGGTGGTAATGAGAGGGATTCCCAACTTTCCCATGAGTCGTTTCGTTACAAAAGCAAAACCGCCTCTAGGAACCATCGTCGCAATTGTTGGAATCCTCGCCTCATGCCAACCAATTCCCGTATTAATTACATCTGCCCCTGCAACCTCAATATCCTTAGCCAGCTGCTCAACCTCTTCCCAAGAGCTACCTCCATCTACCAAGTCTAACATGCTTAACCGGTACATAATCAAAAAATCTGGACCCACCGCTTCTCGTATACGCCTAACGATATTTTTAGGAAATTGTATTCTATTTTCGAAACTCCCTCCCCACTTATCTGTTCTATGGTTCGTTTCCGATGCAATAAATTCATTAATTAAATACCCCTCCGACCCCATTACTTCCACCCCACTATATCCAGCTCTCTTAGCCAAGACCGCTGTCTTCACGAAATCTTTTATCGTTCTTTCTACTCCTCTTGAAGATAGCGCTCTGGGCTTAAATCTATTGATGGGAGCTTTGATAGCTGAAGGCGCAACATTAAATGGTGTATAGGCATATCTCCCTGCATGGAGGATTTGCATTATGATATTTCCGCCTTCTTTTTTTACAGCTTGTGTAATCTCTCTGTGCTTTGCGACATGAAAGATGTTTGAGAGCCTTGCTCCACCGAAAATAGTGACCCCTGCTCTATTCGGGGAAATCCCCCCCGTTACGATAAGCGCCACTCCACCCTTAACTCGGTCTGCATAGAATCTCGCAAGATGTTTAAAGCCTCCCTTTTCTTCTTCTAGACCAGTATGCATTGACCCCATGATGACTCTATTTGAAAGCGTCAATGATCCAAGTTTAATTGGTGAAAAAAGTAGAGGGAATTTATGTGTTTTTTGCATCTGCTGTTAAATATTATTCGAAATCACGAAATCTATCTACAAAATCATCGCGAAGACTACTCCTAGAAACTTGCATTTTGATGAACTTCTCAGTAATCGGATGTGTTAACACTTTCTCCTTAGGCTTAAGTTTATTCCAAACTTCAATAAAGTACATGTCATTTGACTCAAAGTTCAGGAAAGTATCGTACTCGAAGAAATACCAATGTCCCTCACTGATATGAAAATACACTCTTAACTCGTCGCGATTCCTTCCACGAACTAACTCAACCCTTCCAGGCATCGTTCTAAAGACAGCCTCATCTCCTATTGTCGCGATCCCTATTTCTGAAGTAGAAATAAACGCATCTTCAAATGGATCATACGCCAGCTCAAGACCTGTGAGCATCATCGTAAACCTTACTTCTTTAGGCACTTTTTTATACGTCCCTTCCCTCGATAATTCTCGCAGAGCATTGTCAGCCACTTCCATCCCTGCAATCTCTCTTAAAGCATATTCATAATTTGTAGAACTGAAATCAAGAGGTGTCGCAACGGAAGCATTTGTGAGTTGCTCTGCCAAATGGGATTCTAAATCTTTAGACATATACATATTTAAAGCAAGAGAACCTCGCATCTCAATCTTGCCAGACTCACTTCCCCAAACATCACCCACAAATGTGTGGTCAATGATACTCAAATCTAGAGGCAGAGTAGTCGAACCTGAGGAGAATACTCCACACCCTTCGATTGGGAGTTCAGTTAAAGTCCCTGGAAGCTTAGGATTGCGAAATTTCTCATCTGTAGAAACAACATACCTAGAATTTGCTTTGTCAAACCTTAGATTTCCCTCAGGTTTAAAAATCTCTAGATCTCCTCTGTCTGGCTTCTTTGTATAGAAACCTGCATAAGCATCGAAAGGCGAATCATCTGTGAGCAATACACCCACTCCTAAATGTGACATCATCATTTCTTTAACAACTGAATCAACGGGGATTGCTACATCTACAGGGTCTATCACGCCATTAAAACGTATCCATTCACGCCTGAATTTATCACATTCGAAAGCAAGTCGTGTCCCTCCCTCAAATTCTAAATCTTTTCTATTGGCTTGAAGGGTTACTTCACCCGTGAACTCGAAGTAAGGACTTAAATAAAACTCCTGATCAATCTCAATATCGCCCTGAGCATATGTAGTATATGACTCATCAACTGCGATATTTTTGAAAAAGATAGGCCAATCTATTCCAACAGCATCTTTATAAATATATGAACCTGATGCTTGGTAATCTAAGCGTCCTCTTACAAGAATCTTCGAATCGAAAAACCTGTGGTAACGCGAGACATCGTTCGCATAAATTTGGGAATTAAGCAACATATCCATCGCAGCATCTCTCCTGATTGTTACGTTTCCGCTATCAGGCCAAATCTCAGCATCTGCAACTGCCATAGCTCTTACATCTCTACACATAACCACGGCTTCTTCTACCTTGTACAATGCTTTTGTACACGAAAAATGAAGGGAGTCCTGGCCTGGATGGACTGAAAAGAAATTTGAATGAGATCGGTCGGCCAAGTCTGAAAATAAGAGCTCTTCGTTTTCAGAAAAAGAGTTTTCCAATTCAATTTGGTCATCATCCATAAACCAAGTAAACCTATCCATCTCACAGATATACCTCACAGCCGGCAACGCAATTTCAGTAACTCCTTCATGAGAAACGAATTCTCCAGCACGCCTATCGAAATTTATATTTGCATTTACATTTTCCGTTTCAAAAGCGAGAGCGTTTAAATCGTTGCCTGTAATCTCGAAGTACGCGGTATCAGCCAGAATCTCCCTTTCTTTCATGTTAAACAATTTAGATGTTAGAAAGGCGTCCTCGAATTCGAACTCCCCGTTAGCCGTCATACCCGACTTATTCAAGTGAATCGCACCTCCAAGCAACACATCGTCATTAAAACACTTTAACCTGCTTAAATCAGATCTTACGTCGAGTATTGGATCATCCGATTGTATATTTCGATTGAGGGAAAATTCTGTAGACGTAGCAAAGATCTCAGGCACATGTTCATAAGAAGCACTGTTGATATACTCACTCGTATTTCCGAATGCCGAGTCTGGAACTAACGCCATGCCCTCACCTCTCAAATTAGAAGTCAGGAATTCTATTTCGCCAGTTCCTTGAAGACCATTCATATTGAGTTTTAAATCTGCATATATCGTCCCCAAACCTAAGAAAAGTGGAAATCCTTCAGGTGGACTGCTGGTTTCTATCCCTAAAGAAAAGTCATCCATCAATATTAGATCTACTTCGAGATCAGGAATAATTCCATCTGCCAAAAGCTCTCCTGTGAAGCTCATATTGGCCTTCATGAAATTGTCCAAACTATCTATAGCGAATGGGTCTAAAGCATACCTGAACCTATTTCTATGATAAGCACCTTGATGTATGCTCTGTGAGTCGTAGTAAACATAAGAAGGCTTTTCACTGTTAAGTACGGGATAGTGAGTGTAAAAATCAGATTTCCAACCGGAACGATTTGATGGGTGATCCAACTCTATGGTCCCGGAAATACCATCAATAGAGTTTCTTACTAACCTGGTCTTGGGCATACCATCCACACCCTTTTCCCCTTCAACTTCTGCTCGAATATGCATCTCATCGACAGCGTTTAATTCAATTAAGAAATCGTCATAGTTAAACTTAAAATTCTTACCATTAAACTCGAAATTACCAGCCTTTACACGGCCTCCAAATGTGAAATCTCGATTTTCAGACATTTTGATATATCCGTTTTTAGGAGACACCACTACGTTTTGGGCTTCACTTAATTTCAAGCTTGAAAGACCTTTAATTTCAAGTGTTTTATCTACCAAACCAAGCTGAGCGTTAACTCCATTTAAAACTTCTGAACGAAAAGCAAGAACGTCATAATCTATAAGAAGTCGATTGCATTGTAAGTGATTCTCAGCTTTAGGTAACCATTCGCACCAGTAATCCCTCTCATCGTAAGTAACGTACCCCTCAAGAGCTAAGTTCATCAATATTAATCTAGCTTGAACAACGCTAAGCTTCAAGAAAGAAGCATACTCAGAAGCGTAGAAACCAGAAAAAGGATTGCTGTGCACAAATCTACCCAGTTCAACAAGTGGATTAATTAAAGCTTGGCCAGTCATATTATCAAACGTTTGCTTGTCGAAATTTGCCTGAGATCTGAAAATGCCCACGGCACGACTTGATGGAACTATAGCCCCTAAATCGACAGTTCTACCACCAATTTTCCAAGTCATCGCTTCTACCTGAAAATCAATTTTGTGGTATGAATCGGAAAACGCCTGTAGCCCTACTCCATCTTCATCTCTGATAACACGAAGCCTCTTTCCTATATCATCGTATCTAACTACGATACTTGGATGATATATGCTATCCTTATCCAAATAAATAGAAAGCGTAGACTTTGTAGCTGACAACCCATCACGGGTAAACAACATCTCATCTACAAAGCAGCGAACAAAGAGTGTGTCATTGTTGTAGATTTTTAAATAACCCGGTGTGTCACCTATAGACGTTCCACTTAACTTAGATCCTTTGACGACAATTCCTCCAACAAAATCCATGTTAGGGAAGATATTTAACAATTCTAACTTCTCTGCTTTTGATTCAAACCTAGGATAAGTCTGCTCTTGAATCGATCTCGAGGCTTTAACTTTAAAATCGAGCTTGCCTTCTAACGCATCATCGAAAAGATTCGTGTGAAAAGTAACTGGAGATGCTGAAAAATAGCTCCCCGAAAGCTTCACCTCATAATCATTTAACTCGACGAACTGTAGGCTATCGACGAATATTGTTCCTTCCCAATTCACGAATCCTCCTTCCCCCTTCCATTTAGATAAGGTCGGCAAAAACACGCCCGACGTTTGTCTTATTCTTGATGTGTCACCATTTAAAGTACAAACTAGTGATCCAGGGGTAAATTTCACATAAGGCAAAGAATCTATTCCCAATTCCATTTTACCTCCATCGAAATGCCAGCCTGACAAACCCTCATCCGCTATTGATCCATTTTTAAAAAGCTTAGATGAAATCTCTAGGTACTTATTGAGTTTTTTTCTCCATCTCTTGTTTTCAGACATCGCTTTTATTTGGGCGTGCCAATCGCTCCAATGAATAGAATCCATTCCTGTATCCAGCTGCTCTGAAACCCCCCTCAAATATCCAATAATTCCAGATGAGTTCTTGAGGTGAATGGACTGAAGTTGCAAGGTCGTTGAAATGATTGTGTCTTGAATCGACTTCGGCGTCGAAGAACTTAAAAGCTGGGGAGTAAAAACTTTACGCACCCACGACGCATTATCAGAATCACCCTTTGCAAATTCACCTTGAAGCTCTTTCGTAAAAGCAAGAGCCGAGGGCAAAGAATCTCTATCGGGGATAGCTGCCTGAGCAAACCCTTCAATCGAGATAGACCAGATAAAAAACATCACTGCAAGAGCTATTACAGATTTTAATGTGTAAAATGAATTTGTTCCTCCCATCAACCTACAATGTAGTAAGTCATGGATGAGTTTCTGCTATAACAGCTGCTCGGATTTCACACAAATAATACACGCCCAACCCTCACTATCCTTAACCTCCTCAATACGCCAGCCAAGATCTTCTATCGCTCTTTGCAAAACAGGCACATCTCCAACAAAGAATCCCGACAAAGCGATTCTGCCTCCAGCCCTTAAAACTTTGTCATAAGATTCCATATCCTGCACTAAAATATTTTTATTTATGTTCGCAAGAATAACATCATTGACAGGAGTCCATTGTAAATCGAATGCGTCACCACAAACCACAACAAGATTGTCATCCATTACAGAAAAACCATTCAATTTAGCGTTCTCTATCGTGTTTGAGTAGGCTCCCTCTTCAATATCTATCGCTAGTACTGAAGCTGCTCCAAGCTTTAATGCTGCGATTGCTAACACCCCAGTTCCACAACCCATATCTAATACCTTCAGCCCTTTGACTTCTAAACCTATCAAAGTATGCATCATTAAAAGTGTCGTATCGTGATGTCCAGTACCGAAAGACATATGAGGCACAATAACAACATCTAAAAACCCCTTCCCCATCTTTTCCGGTAAACTGTGGAATGGTGCCCTTACTATAGCCCTTTCACCGACATAAACGGGTTCGTAATTTGCTTCCCATTCTTCATTCCAGTTCCTTGATTTTATGATACTTTCAGACCAAACAATGTCTGCCATTCCCATCAATCTTTCTTTAACATCTAAAAGCCCAGAACTATCAACAAATTGCTCGGGAATATAAGCTTTCAGACCTTCATCCGTGGGTTCGAAAACTTCGAAATCCAACTCTGAAAGCCAGGCAATCGCAACTTCACGTGCTGGCAGCAAAGGCGTGAACTTAATGTCAAGTTTAAGGTAGTCTGTTCGTATAAACTCTCTGCTCATCAAACTTAAAAGTGATTAATTAAAGACTTGAATCAGATTTTATAATTGACTGAAAATCACTCGTATTTAGCGAAGCTCCGCCAATAAGACCTCCATCTACATTAGGGCTTCTAAAAATCTCCTCAGCATTTGACGGCTTACAACTTCCACCATATAAAATAGAAGTTCTAAATGCGATATCTTCATCAAATCTATCAGCGAGGTAAGATCTAATAAAACGATGCATTTCCGCAGCCTGAGCAGCAGATGCAGTTCTCCCAGTCCCAATAGCCCAAATAGGTTCATATGCAACCACCACGCCGACCATTTCCTCTGAGCTAACACCTGCAAAGGCAGAAACAAGCTGTGCTTTAATCACCGACTCCTGAGTCCCCTCATCTCTCGAAGCAAGGTTTTCACCACAGCAAAGCACCACGCCTAGACCAGCATCAATACATCTACGAACTTTTTTCGCAACTATTTCATCTGACTCACCGAAGTCAGCTCTCCTTTCAGAGTGGCCCACTAATGCAAAATCAACTCCACAAGAAACGAGCATATTAGCAGTAAACTCTCCAGTATAAGCGCCATCTGAAAACGCACTAACTTGTTGTGCTGCAATGAGTATCCCGTTACGCTCACCACCTGAAAGCTCAGACAAGTAAGGAGCTGGAGGAGCTATCATTACCCTCACATCTTTTGGCATAGAACCCATAGCCTCATTCATTACAGTGATCCACTCACGGGCCTCATTTATAGATTTGTTGCTTTTCCAGTTTCCTGCTACGATATTTCTCATCTTAGATATCTGATATTTGTGCAAATATGCCTCAGACAGATTCAAAATCCACCATCAATTACACTCTCAAGAAGATTTGGGGTTTTGACAAACTGAGAAAGTTCCAGACTGCCCCTGTATATGCACTCACTAAAGGCACAGACGTAATCGCTCTTTTACCCACTGGCGGTGGGAAATCCTTATGCTTCCAGCTCCCAGCCCTCGTACGTGGCGGACTATGCATCGTGATTTCTCCTCTCATTGCTCTCATGGAAGATCAAACCAACCAACTCAAACTTTTAGGTGCACGTGCGGCATCTCTTACTGGAGACAGAAAAAACATAGATAGAATTCTAAACAACGCCAGTATAGGTGCATTAGACTTCTTATACCTTTCTCCAGAAAGACTCAAGGATCCGCTTTTCATAGCTCAGGCTCACCTACTCGACGTTAAAACAATAGCTATTGACGAGGCACATTGCATTTCACAATGGGGGCACGATTTCAGGCCTGAGTTCAGAAATATAAACGTCCTAAAATCTTACTACCCGACAGCTGTTCTAGGTGCATACACAGCAACTGCCACAAATGAAGTTCTCGCTGATATCGCAACCCAACTAAAGATCGACACCGGGTGTATCCACACCACCTCGATGAGAAGGCATAACCTTGAATTTGAAGTCAGCACTTGGGGCGATACTGAAGAAGAGATATTACTTCTAGCACGCGAACTCAAAGGATCTGGACTTGTTTATGTCAAAACACGAAACGATGCCGATCGCTGGGCAACAAGACTGTACTCTGTCGGACTGAGTGCCACCTCATTTCATGCCGGCCTAGAAAAAAGTGTAAAACAAAAACGCCAGCGAGATTGGATTTCAGGCAAGATACCCATCATGGCCTGCACATCCGCATTCGGAATGGGTATTGACAAAGCAGACGTAAGGTGGATTTTACACGTCGGCGCTCCCGCAAATTTGGAGAGCTACGTCCAAGAAGCGGGAAGAGCTGGTCGCGATGGCAATCCCTCTCGATGCATCTTATTCCAAGGAGCTCGGGATTTAAAGAAAAGTGAGGCGAGAAACAAGGAGATGTTCCCATCCCTTAATACGATTCAAAATATTTACCAAAGCCTTGCCAATCAAGGCAAAGTAGCAATAGGCGACAGCCCAATCGACCCCACAAACATTAACATTAAACAGTCTGCTAAAAATTCTGAATGCACTACCTCAGAGGCTTTGGCTGCACTAGCTTTTTTAAATAGCGCTGGCCATATAAATTTAATCAAAAACCCCAGGAGCTCGTTAGGAAAAGTGAAGTGGCTAGGGGGTAGAAATAGCATTGTTAATGAGACGACTCACCCTACTGATATACTTGCCTCTCATTTAATGAGAATTGGACTTGACATGGAACCTATTTCAACTTCGGCTAAGAAACTCGGAAGTGAGCTAGGCCTAGCAGAGTACGTTATTGATTCTGCGTTGAGAACTTTGGACGCTCAAGGTCGATTAGAGTGGATGCCCCAGGCAGCAGAGTATGAGGTTGTTTGGCCTTCAGGGAGAATTAACGCTAGAAAAATCACCTTACCCTCTTCGGTTTATGCCGACAGGAAAGATTCCGTAGATAAAAAATGGAGCGCCATACAAGCATTTATTTCAACTGAGGGATGTCGCTCTGAACTGCTAGATTTGTACTTCAGCGACGAACCCGTCAGTCCATGTGGAGTTTGTGACAACTGCACCTGGAGCCCTAATGAAGCTGAAGTAAAAATCTTAAACATTCTTAGTAAAACTTACCCTGAAGGGGTTGACGCCTTCAATCTCATACGCAAATTTAAAGCAGGCCACAAAGGTGCAGTTTCTGTCATTTTAAGAAAACTTTTAGACGGAGGGAAAATCCGAACTAAAGGCACCGACGTTTACGTAATTTCGCCGAATGAATAACCCCAGCTACCCCATTATTAAAATAAAACCCAAGAGACAGGAAAGTATTCTACGTCGACACCCTTGGGTTTTTAGTGGTGCAATTAAAAAAGTAGAAGGAAAACCTGGAGCTGGCGATTGGGTGAAAGTGATTGCGAACAAGGGGGCGCTTCTAGGTTGGGGTCATTTCTCACCTGGAACTTCTATCGCTATCCGAATGCTCACTTTTGCTGAAGACAAGCCGGACGATCAATGGTGGATTGATAAGATTAAGGAGGCTATCAGCGTTAGGGAAATGCTTGGTCTTATAGAAAGTGATACGAACGACACCTGCAGGCTCGTTCATGCTGAGGGTGATGGATTGCCTGGGCTTATCGCAGATTTCTACGCTGGAGTTTTAGTTATCCAGTGCCATACCCCTGGTATGCACAACGTCATCAAACTACTTTGCTCAGCTTTCTCTGAAGCACTTGGGGAAAAGCTCGTTGCTGTGTATGACAAAAGCTCTAAAGCCCTTGCTAAGCATGGCGGAACGGTGAGTGAGGATGGTGTGGTTTGGGGTAAAATGCCTGTGGGACATTACGCCACTGAGCATGGCCATAAGTTCAATATAGATTGGGAGAAAGGGCAGAAAACTGGTTTTTTCATAGACCAAAGAGAAAACCGCAAGCTTCTTGGCCATTACTCAAAGGATAAGAAGGTCCTCAATGTTTTCAGCTACACAGGAGGTTTTTCAATCTACGCAATGAAAGCTGGAGCAAAGGAAGTGCACAGCCTTGACAGCTCAGCGAGAGCGCTTGAAGTTTGTGAAGACAATGTGGCTTTAAACTCTCTAAACATTGATGAGCACAAGAGTTTACAAGAAGAGGCTGTAGCGTATCTAAAGTCTGACCTTAGCGAATATGACATCATCATTCTCGACCCTCCAGCTTTTGCAAAACGTGCATCTGCGAGACACGCAGCCATTCATGGATACAAGCGAATCAACCTTCGCGCGATCGAATCTATGAAACCCGGCTCGTTGTTATTTACGTTCTCTTGTAGCCAAGCTGTCGATGAGAAGCTGTTTACAAACACAATCATCGCTGCTTCGATACAGGCAAACAGAACTGTGAGAATCCTTCACCGCTTAACACAACCAGCTGATCACCCCGTTAGTGCATTCCACCCAGAGGGAGCCTATCTAAAAGGACTTGTGATCAGAGTGGACTAGAGAGGTCTTTGACAAGTTTAAGACAAGCCTAAAAATCAGGGCTGAAGCATTCCTTTTACCCAAGCACCATTTTCAGATTTAGTGTAAACCACTCTGTCGTGTAAACGTGAAGCTCTCCCCTGCCAAAACTCTACTCTTTCGAAAGTAATCCTATATCCTCCCCAATGTGGAGGTCTTTCAACTTTTTCTACTCCATCAAATCGGGATTTTACCTGAGCATAAGATTTAGTCAGATGATCTCTGGAATCTATTGGCGAGCTCTGATCAGATACCCAAGCACTTAATTGACTTTCTCGGGGTCTTGTATCAAAGTACAAATCGTTTTCTTCCTCAGAAATTTCTGTCACCACACCTGTTAAGCACGCCTGCCTCTCCATCTCAGCCCAAAAAAACGTTGCTCCCGCTTTGGCATTACTCCTAAAATCCTTACCCTTATTGCTGTTTTTATTCGTGTAAAAGACCACCGACTCTCCTTCTATAGCTCTCACTAAAACCATCCTACCCTTTGGAAACCCATCAGAAGTAACCGTCGATAAGCAAAATGCATTTGCATCGGGGACGTTTGATTTTATAGCCTCATTTATCCAGATAGAAAGCTGTTGAGCTGGAGAATCATCCAAATCCTGTATACGCATTTCCCTCTTCACATAATCCGTTCTAATCGAGTGTATATTTTTCATCTATCAAATATATTAAGGCAAATATCACTTGTGAGGACACAAATCAAAATTCTTAGAGTTCTTTAGCTATTAGAGTTTCAGTCCAAACCTCAACACCATTCACATCCTTCACAACAATCTCAAGAGACCTGTTCTTTCTAGGACCTGAGAAATTAAGCTCAGCAAAATTTCTAAAAGGCACGGTAGTTCCTTCAATTCGCAAATCATTAGGCTCATCTGAATTGTCGTAAGCGCTACTTGTAAGCGGAGAAACTGTCAAATCATGAATTACTGCTCCTCCCTCTAGCTCTATTCGACTCATGTCTGTACAATGCCTATCACCTGTTAAGAAAACCACACCGTGAATATGTTCCTCCTCTATCCTTTCTATAATTTCTTTTCTTTCTGGAAAGTTTGCCATATTTTCATGACGTTCTGCAGTATTTAAAAATTGTCCCCCCACGGCTACCATCTTAAAAGGAGCTTTACTTTTATTTAACGCTGCAATCAACCAATCTATTTGTTCATCTCCGAGCACATGAATATCCTGAGTTCTATTGTTGTGATGAATCCTTTGGGATCTATTGTCTAACAAAAAGAACTCCACATCGTTAAACCTAAATACAGTAGCAATATTGTTTGCTCCTGAAGGCGCTCCGTAACTCGGGTTAGCCCAAAATGTTTTAAACGCATCTTGAGCCCAGTCTCTATGAATCCAACTGGCATCAGCGTCGTTGGGGCCAAAGTCATGGTCATCCCAAATCGCATAGTTGGGACAAGCCTTCAAAAGGTCTTGCATTTCCGGTAGAGCACGAGTGTGAGTGTAACGATACAGGTACCCTGAATAGCTTTGGACATCCACCTCCCTCATATAAACATTATCACCTAACCACAACATCATGTCCGGCTCAGCAGCTACCATAGACTCGAAAACCTCATATTCACCACCATATCCACGCCCTGGTCTATCGTATATAGAATCATTAATAAACGTACAACTTCCAATTACAGCTTTAAATTCAGGAGGATCCATTCTATAATCCCACAGCACCTGAGTGTCGATATTAATTGTATCGCCAATTGCTTCACCGTTTGCAACCAGCACAGCACTATAGCTACTCCCTGGATCTAACCCGCTCAACTCAAACTGCGCACTAAACGCTGTTTTTGAATCAGCCCACTTCCAATTAGAACTTCCAGCAGATTCTTCATCTCCTTCTTTCCAGTATAATACACTTAAATCAGCAGTATTATCTACTTGAGCCCAAACCTGAGCCGACCTCATACTAACATGACCTATCATCGGTCCGCTAATTAATTCTGGAGTAGGTTTTTCACAACAAACTGAAGTTCCATCTGCTAAATATGATATAGTAGTGTAAGTTGGAGCACATCCCGCTAAACTTACGAGTATGAAAACAAGCGCCGTTGCGCAAGCCAATTGATTAACAAGTCGGTTATTCATCAGTAAAACGTTTATTAAACCTATGTATAATTATTACATCAAAAATAGCGTATAAAAAAAGAGGGAACCCGAAAGTTCCCTCTTTAAATAAGATGTTTCTAAAAGATTTTCTCGAAACTTACTTAGCGATACTCTTAGCGAGTAACAACAAAGTTAGTTGCTTGAGAGAAGTCCTTATGAACAGCTGTCAATGTGTAAGTACCAGCAGCTAAAGAGTGCTTGATAACAAGACGGTTACCACCTACAACATCTTGCTGGCTGTACTCAGAAGTAAGAACAATCTTACCTGTAAGGTCAGTAGCTTCAATGATGATGTTTTGGTCACCTAATACTAACTCAGTGTCAAACTGCATAGAGAATGAAGACTCGAATACTGGGTTTGGGAACACGTTGAACTTAGAATCATTTGCGATACCTGTAAGACCTTCAGTAGCAGCACCTTCACAAGAACTGTCATTGTAAGTAGCGTCAGAACTGTAATTAGCAGCATCAACGTTAGTACATCCGAAAACCTGAGCATTTGTAGTAGAGAATGTCAAGTCGTGAGCTCTCCAAGTTCCACCTTCGCCATCACGGCCTTGTAGGTTAAGAACTCCAGTAGCAGTTCCGTCAGTAGTAAGTTGCATAAGAAGCACCTTGTTACCAACTTCAGCAGCAGCTTGAACATCAGTAGGAACTACAAACCAAGCTCCGTCAGTAACAGTAAGTTCGTTACCAGCTAAGAAGTTAGTGTAATCAATCCCAATAGTCCATAGGTTATTGTTTTCGCTGTTATCAGCTCCTACAGTTACCCAGCTATCAAAAGCTAGACCTTGATCAATACCTACAATCGCTTCGTTCACGTCAAGTGAAGAAGAAGATCCGTACTGGTGCTGGAAAAAAGATCCAGTTGTTGCTACGTTTAACACGTGCTCTTCTGCAGCGAAAATCGCGTGAAGTGAGTGTTGTGCTGAAGGAAGTACTGCGTAAACACGGTATGTGTTTCCAGGTACAACTCCTCCATTGTCTACAGCTTCAACTACCAACTCTACATTGTTAGCGCTAGCTCCGAAGCCCATTAAAAGGGCAGCTGTCATTGCAAAAAGATTCTTCATTTGAATGGGTTTATTGTTATCTTAATTATTTATTTTTCAATTTTATATTAAGTCTTCATAAGACTTGCGCATAAAGATAGGACATTCTTCTCTAAAAACATAATTTTTTTTAAAGGAGCTTGTAAATTATTGTTCGATGAACCTGTAATTATAATCGATGAACGCACTTTATTGTATTGTAATTCATAGGTAAGACGTTACATAACGCAAAAGGTTGCGCATAGATTTAGGAACTATAAAACTAATTTAAATATTTGATGAATTAAGAAAAGTTAACCTTTATATGAATCTCTACTATCATCTTCTCTTACCTAACTTGCATCGAGAAAAGCAAATAACATGAAAAAATTAGGGAATTTATTGGCGGACAGATGGGTTGAGGGTGGTGGTGATGGGAGCACCTTATATAACGCGATTACAGGAGAAGCTATTGCTACCGCGTCAACCCAGGGGCTAGATATCGCTAAAATGTATGATTTTGCAAGAGAAACTGGTGGGCACGCGTTGCGTAAAATGACTTTTCAGGAAAGAGGGCGAATGATAAAAGCGTTGGCGCTTCACCTTCATTCTAAAAAGGACTCCTTCTATAAAGTCAGTTCTGCAACCGGTGCGACAAAGATTGATAGCTGGATTGATATTGAGGGTGGAATAGGTAATTTGTTTGCTAACGCTTCGCTTAGACGCAAGCTACCTGACACATCTTTCGCTGTTGATGGTGATTTTATCCCACTCTCTAAAGAAGGAACTTTCGGAGGGCATCACATACTTGTACCCAAAGAAGGTGTGGCTATACATATTAATGCATACAATTTCCCGATTTGGGGTATGCTTGAAAAAATCGCTGTGAATCTCTTAGCTGGAGTGCCAGCCATTGTTAAGCCTGCGACAGTGACTTCATACCTGACGGAATTTATGGTTAGAGAGATTCATGCGAGTGGCATACTACCTAAAGGTGCGCTTCAACTCGTCTGTGGTTCTGCTCGTAATATTCTAGATTTCGTCGATGAGCGTGATGTGGTGACGTTCACTGGGTCGGCTTCTACCGGTCGTGCTTTAAAGGTACATCCGCAAATTATTGAGAACTCCGTGCCTTTTAATTTAGAAGCGGATTCATTGAATGCTGCGATTTTAGGTCCGGACGCAGGGCATGGCACTCCTGAGTTTGATCTATTTGTAAAGGAAATTCGCAAGGAGATGACTGTTAAAGCAGGCCAAAAATGTACCGCCGTCCGTCGTATCCTCGTGCCAGAACCCCACATCGATGCCTTCCAGGAATCTCTCATTGCACAACTTTCGAAGACAGTAATCGGCGATCCATCAGCTGAAGGTGTTAGAATGGGCTCGCTTGTAGGTTGTTCGCAGAGAGATGACGTCATTGCTCAGGTATCGAAATTAAGTTCTGAATCTGATATCGTTTTTGGCTCAACTTCCAATTCAGATTTATCTCTAGTCGGAGCAAGCTCAGAAGTAGGAACCTTTATGAGTCCTATACTATTACGTGTAAAAGAATCCTCTAATGCGGTAAACGTGCACGAAATCGAAGCCTTCGGCCCAGTGAGTTCTGTGATGTCCTATAATAAGGTAGAGGAGGCAGTCGCCCTTTCTAAAAAAGGAAAGGGTTCGCTGTGCTGCAGTATAACCACCCACGACCGATCAGTAGCTACTGAGTTCGTCAGAAATGCCGCAAGCATGCATGGACGCATTCTCGTTCTTGATCGTGAGTGCGCAAAAGAAAGTACCGGACACGGATCTCCGCTCCCACTACTTGTTCATGGCGGACCAGGTCGAGCTGGTGGCGGTGAGGAGATGGGCGGTCTCAGAGGAGTTCGACACTACATGCAGAGAACGGCCATACAAGGTCACCCCTCCATGCTAACTACGATCACCGAGCAATTTCAACCCGGAGCTGCTCAACCCGAATCCGAGCCACACGTATTTAGAAAGCACTTCGAAGAACTCCGATTAGGAGAAACAGTGACTACGGCGAAGCATACAGTAACAGAAGCGGACATCTCTAATTTTGCTAACGTCTCAGGTGACAACTTCTACGCCCACGTTGATTCCACATCACTAGAGGGAACGTTATTCGAGCAGCGTGTTGCCCACGGATATTTCATCCTCAGTAAAGCAGCCGGCCTCTTTGTCGATCCACAAAAAGGACCAGTCCTTCTCAATTACGGAATCGAGGAATGTCGTTTTACGAAGCCCGTTTACCCCGGAGCCACCATTGGAGTTCGCCTCACAGTTAAAGAAAAAATTGCACAAGAACGTCGCGAGCCTTCTGACATCTCGAAGGGCATCGTCAAGTACCTCGTCGATGTTTATGACGAAACAGGCGAAACCGTCGCTATCGCCACCATCCTAACGATGGTTAAGATGCTCGATCAATCTGCGGATTAATTCTAAGATGTTATGATGCATTTGTTTTTATCAGTGTTACTGATGCTGGGAGCTGAAGGTGATATGCCTGATGAAGTAACAATGACCCATGCGCGAACGTATGAATGTTTTACGGAATCAACTTACTGTTGGGACTTAAAAGACACCTCAAACACAACAAAGGGATATCTGAGCGATTTAGATACTTTAAAAGTTTGGGTTGAAAAATTACACCCCCTACCCTTTGCTAGAGTTAATAAGGAAGAATGGAATTCAACATGCGAAAAGGCTAAGAATGATGTTGCTGAAGGAGGAAATGAATTAGCGATGACGCTTGCTGTAGGTTCAATGCTAGGCGTGCTGAAGGACAGCCACACGATGATATCGCTTGGGGTTTGGGCGAGAGAGGAAATGGGGCACTTGGGGGTAAACACGCTCACGCTCACTAGCATAGACGGTGATGTATATGTAAAAGATGATGAACAAGGATTGATAGCGCCTGGAACTAAGATCACCACGATTAACGACTTGCCTATCGCTGAGATTTTTGACCATGCTAAGACGATTTCACCTCAGGAGGGTGATGCGTGGCTCAGTCGTGTGCGTATCGCCGAGCATATGATATTGCCCATGGCGAGTGCTATGGTGAAAGATTCGAAGCGAGTAACGACGATTAATGGGTTGGATTATCCGTTTAGGAAGAAACTTAAAATATCTAATTGGAAAAAAAAGAGAAGAGATAAACTTGATACGGGATTGAATTGGGAGTTTGATGAAGGAGTGGCGCGGCTAGAAATAGGTTCATTTATGTCGGGCTCGGGGTGGAGATATTTTAGGGAATTGAATCGTGGGTTTAAACAGATAGAGAAGCACAGAGATGATTGGGGAATAAAAGGTTTGGTGGTAGACCTTAGGGGCAACCTAGGAGGGCTTAGTTATAGAATGGCAGAAGTCTTTTACTTTTTAACAGAGGAAGAAATAAAAATTCCGGTGGCGTACATTAAGAGGCAGAGTAAAGAATCAGTTGAGTTCAATCGGGACAGATATCGTGGGATGGTGAAATGGATCGTTGATCGATGGGGAAATGACGAAAATGGAATGGTCGAAATTAAAAGATTGGCAGAACTGGAGATTGGAGAAGTAGATACTATAAGGCCTGCAGGGATGAAATTAGAAATGGGCAATGTCTTTGATGGACCCATCGTGGTTCTTATAGATGGGCTTTCTTCATCTGCAAGCGTCTCTTTTGTAAGTGAGTTTAATAGACTTGACAGAGGGATGGTATTAGGGGAGGCATGTAATGGGCCCAACAGCGGCACCTTTTACGATTCCATAGAAAGAGATCTCCCTGAGTCAGGACTGAAAGTGATGATTTCCACGGGTAGGTTTGTAATGGATGAGGAATATGCCTTTAGATCTCGTCCCATCAAACCTTCAAGGTGGGTTCAATGGAGTGAAATTGACCTTGTAGAAAATAGAGACCCATTTATTGACGCAGTTCAGGATTGGGTTAACAATACAAGAGTGGGTGATATAAAGAAGCTTAGCGAAAGAGAGTCCAAGGTGCTTTGGGAAGAGTTGGAGACTGTATTTTCGCGAGATCGATTATGGGGTGGTAAGACACGCGAAGAGGTTTGGACTAAAGTCGTGGAAGGAGATGTTTGCGTTCAAGAAGCAAAACTCGAAGGAGAGAATGATAAGCAGTGTAAAACGTCACGGAACTTTATGACCACACTACCACACGAATTGAGGGTGAGATTTGAAAAAATAATTTCGCCAACTCGTCCCGCCGTCCTACACTTCGGGATACACAATAGAATGAACTGCAATATCTGTAAACCTAGCTAATATGATTAGATTTTTATTTATTATCGCAAGTATTTTGACATCTCAATTGGCTTCGGGGCAAGAATTGAGAACAATAACACAGAAGTCGCCGCTACATTTAAAAGTGGATCCGATGATAGGAACGGGAGGTCATGGGCATACATATCCTGGTGCGACTTCACCTTTTGGAATGGTGCAACTGAGTCCGGATACGCGACTTGATGGTTGGGATGGATGTGGTGGATATCACAACAGTGATTCTGTTATTTACGGTTTCAGTCACACACATTTACAAGGTACGGGAGTAAGTGATTACGGTGATATTTTGCTGATGCCTTGCACACACTTTACAAGTGGGCAGGAAGCCTGGAGGGATCGATATAAGAGCAGATTTAATAAAGAAACAGAGGAGGCGCATGCTGGGTATTACAGTGTCGTTTTAGAAGACCAAAACCTAAGAGCTCAACTCACCACAACTGAGCGAGTAGGGATTCATAAATACAACTTAAAGAGTGCGGATACGCTAACATTAATCGTTGATTTACAACATCGCGACAAGCTGATACATTACAGCATCTACCCTCTTGATGACAGCACAATTGTGGGGCATAGATTGAGTGAAAATTGGGCTGAGGAGCAGCATGTTTATTTTGCCATGAGATTCGACAAGAAATTCGATTGGAGAGACCAACTTTCTGAAGTCAAGGCTACAGGGTTTGACAACGCTGGAAATATTACAGATCAAGAAATGGAATTCGTTCCTGTGTTCGCAGTGGATTTTGGAGTAGTTACGGATTTAACGGTCAGGGTCGCTCTAAGTTTTTGCGATATCGAGGGTGCTGTTAAAAACCTTGACTCAGAAGCACCACATTCCGATTTCGAAAGATACAAAACCACAAACGAAGCGAGATGGGACAAGCAACTGAGTAGAGTAATTGTGAATGACGCGGATATGGATAAACAAGTGATTTTTTACACTTCCCTTTATCATTCATGTACAGTCCCTAATGTAGCATCCGATGTAGATGGGAGATATCGTGGGACGGACTTACAGGTTCATCAACTTGGCGAGGATGATGGGCTACATTACACCGTGTTCTCGCTTTGGGATACATTCCGATCATTACACCCACTGCTTTCGTGGATAGAACCCGGCCGAACTCGGGATTTTGTGAGGACCATGCTTAGAATGTATGAAGAAGGTGGGCAGCTTCCTGTGTGGGAATTAGCGGCGAACTACACTGGATGCATGATAGGGTACCACAGTGTACCTGTAATTTCAGATGCAAAAGCTTGGGGAATAAGTGGATTTGACGAAGAACTTGCATTAGAGGCCATGGTTCAAGCTGCGGACTCAGCACACTTGGGATTAGATGTATACGCTGAGCTGGGTTTTATCCCAAGCGAGCGAGAAAGTGAAGGCACATCGAAAACCCTTGAGTACTGCTATGACGATGCATGTATCGCGCAATTTGCGTCGAGCTTAGGCAATGCTGAAGCAGATTCTATCTCAGAGCGCTTTCGAATAAGGGCGCTTTCGTGGCGCAACATTCTACATCCTGAATCGAGCTTTATTCAGCCTAAGAGGGATGGAGCCTGGACCCCCGATTTCGATCCTACAGAAGTTAATTTTAATTATACGGAAGCAAATGGTTGGCAATACACCTTTTTTGCTCCTCATGATATTTCTGGATTGAAGTCTTTAGCTACAAGCACCACTCCTTTTACGACCTTAATCGACAATCAGTTCAGCGCTTCATCAGCTACCTCAGGAAGAGATCAACCAGACATCACAGGTCTTATAGGTCAATATGCACACGGCAATGAGCCTAGTCACCACGTTGCGTACCTACAGGCTTACACCGGGAATCAATGGCGCACTCTTGAAATTGTTGATGAGATTATAAATACTTTATACACTTCAGAGCCTGATGGGATTTGCGGAAATGAGGATTGTGGACAAATGTCCGCTTGGTATGTACTCTCTAGCTTGGGACTTTATCCAATAGCTCCTGGGGCAAGCGGAAAAAGTTCTCAGCTAGTCTTCGGAGCACCACAGTTTGAAACCGTTGTAGTGTCTCCAGCACAAAGTCCATCAAGGGAACTCAACAGACCGCTGATGATCACAGTGAGGGGAGACGGGGATTATATAGCAAGTGCAAATGGTGAGATGCGCTCATGGCGCTCCTATCACGAGATCATTCAGGGGGGGGTACTGGCCTTTGAAATGAGTCACTTGAGTAAAAACGGATTCGGAATGACAGACGAAGATATCCCAACTCAACATATTGATGATACAGGTTTCACAACAGTTCCGGCCTTCGAAGCTCCACGTACTTTTCAGGGAAATAAAACGAAGGTGAGGTTGATGCATTTGGATTCTGAGGCAGAAATTTTATGGCGTGAAGGAGATGAAGAAATTTGGTCTAAATACGAGGAGGAGATATGGGTGAATAAGAATGTGGAACTATACGCATATGCCGTGGCGGAAGGTGTGAGCTCGAAAACAATCAAGCACGAGATTGTGAAAATAGATCACGATTGGACCGTCGAGTACGCCACTCCCTACTCACACCAATACGCAGCAGCTGGTCCCAACACACTCGTGGACGGCCTTTATGGAGGTGATGAATATAGAACTGGCGACTGGCAAGGGTTTTACGCAACACCAATGCAAGCGACCATCGACCTAGGTGAATCATTTGATATTGAAGGAATGTCACTTGGTTGTGTGCAGGACATTAGACCATGGATTTGGCTTCCTGAGAGTGTGGATTTCTTAGTTTCTCAAGATGGCATAAACTTTTCACTATTTAATCATGTTGAACACGACATTGCTGAGGATGATTACGAAAAGCAGGTGTTTCGATTTAAAACGAATATCAAATCTGAAGGTATCGTTTCTGCTCGTTATGTACGAGTAATAACAAATCCGCGAGGCTTAATACCGGAGTGGCATTTAGGTGCGGGTTTTGACAGATGGACATTTGTTGATGAATGGAGCATTAGTTTTGTAAAATGAAGAAATTTGGGCCGTTTTTAGATTTAGGCTTAGCTGCTACAACCCCATATCCTTTGGATATAAAGATTGAGAGCGCTGATGGGGTTTGGCTTAAGCGCCTAGGAGGTGAAAAGTTGTTCGATGCGATTTCTGGAATTGGTGTGAGCAACTTTGGTCATGGCAATAAGGATATTTTGAAGGCGCTTCACGCCCAAATTGATCTCAACCTCCATACCATGGTCTATGGCGAATTCAGTCACGACTCTACTTTAATGGCCGGCGAAATGCTAACATCTTTTCTCCCTGAAAATCTCGACACTGTTTACTTTGTCAACTCGGGGGCAGAAGCTGTCGAAGGAGCGCTCAAGCTCGCAAAACGAATTACTGGCAGATCAAGGATGATCGGATGCACAGGAGGTTATCACGGGAACACCCATGGAGCTCTTTCTGTATCCTCAAACGCAGAACGCAAAGCACCGTTTTTGCCACTCCTCCCAGAAGTTTCGATTATAGAATTTAACTGTCAAAATTCACTAAATTCAATCGACTCTACAGTAGCGTGCGTTATTGTCGAAACCATTCAAGGGGATGCAGGCGTTGTAATCCCTACACAAGAGTGGATCTCTGCGCTCCGAAAAAAGTGCACCTCTACCGGCTCAATGCTCATCCTCGACGAAATTCAATGCGGTATAGGGCGATGTGGGGCACCTTTCGCTTTCACCGAGTACAATATCACACCGGACATACTATGTGTAGGGAAAGCGCTCGGGGGCGGCATGCCTATAGGAGCCTTTGTATCCTCGAGAGAGAATATCTCTCTACTCTCACACTCGCCCGTCTTAGGACATATCACCACGTTCGGTGGTCACCCAGTAGCTACAGCGAGTTCTGGGGCAGCATTAAAGCTGTTAAAAGACATAGATTGGCATGCAATAGAGAGAAGAGGTGCTGCGTGGGAAGCGAAGTTAAAAGCCCACCCAATGGTTAAAAACATCCGTCGTAAAGGCTACTTTTTCGCTGTCGAAATGGAGAGTGAAGAGTTAGTAACAAAGGCAATTATGAGGGGGTTAGAGGTTGGTGTACTAATGTTTTGGTTTCTAAGCATACCAAATGCATTCAGATTACAACCACCTTTAACCATGACGGACGAGGAGGCTGAAGTAGGTATCGGCATGATTTTATCTGCTTTAGAAGTATGATTGTTTCTTAAGCCTTGAAAAAATCCGCGACAGCCTTCATCGAGCGTTTGGCATCGGGAAGTAGATCAGGAACCAATTGCCAAGCATGAAGCGCTTTAGGCTCCCAGTGGGTGTCAACTTTTACGCCCGCAGACTGAAGAGCGTTTACCGTAGACACGGAATCTGTGTAAAGGAATTCAACTTTTGAGGCCTGAACATGGGAAGTCGGGAAACCAACAAAAGAGCCGTAAAGTGGTGATACAAGTGGATCTTTATCGCTCATGTCTCCTATATAATCACGTGCGAAAGCAACAGCATCAAGTTTATCAAATGGGCTGAATTCACTGGAGTTAAGCAGATTGCTGTCAGATGTTTTAGACAGATCCATCCATGGAGATAAGAGCGCTAATTTTGCAGGGATTTTAATTTTTTTGGCGATACATCTCGCTACTAAACAAGCCGCTAGGTTACCTCCAGCTGAGTCACCAATTAAAAAGGTTGTGCCGGGTTGCTGAACGATTTCAGAGTAGACAGTAAAAAGATCATCAACTGCATCAGGAAATTTATGCTCAGGTGATAGCCTGTACTCCGGAATGATTACCTCACACTTCAATGCTTTGGCAAGGTATGTGGCTGTCGCTTTATACACTCTCGCTGAGCCGAAAGCAAATCCTCCACCATGAGACCAAATAACTCTTTTCCTCTCGTCTTTCACTCCTTGATAATCCACCACTCCACATTTCACACCTGATATCATGGTATAATGAAGGTTTCCAGCGAAATTACCGGGGTTGAGTCGTGCTAAACCTTCAATTGCCACGCGAATCTGTTGTGGAGTTGCTCCTACCACTTCCCGTCTAAGCGTTACTGCAACAGAGTGACCTGATACCACAGCGGCATCAAATCTACTTGCAATAAATTCTTGGATATTTGTGAGTGGATTTTTTTCCATTTGATTACAAATGTCGGAACTTTATCGCAATGATTCGTTATAGCCCTAAAAAAACAAACCTACCTAAAATCGGAGACATTCTGTTGAGTGAACCTCTATTGAACGACCCATATTTTGGCAGGAAAGCTGTTCTGCTTTGTGAGTATAATGAAGATGGGGCATTTGGTCTTGTTTTAAATAATTTCGTAACTGTTAACATTGAAGATATTCAACTTGACATTAAAAACACCAACCCACGATTTAGTGTTGGTGGGCCAGTAAACAGCTCAAACCTTTACTTCATTCACTCTTGTAAAGAAATTGAAAACTCTCACGAAATTGTTGATGGCATTTTCTTAGGAGGAGAGTTCACTAAACTAAAAGCTATGATTGAAGATGGGTACACTTCTTTCAGATTTTTCTTAGGATATTCAGGCTGGTCTGAAGATCAATTATCTGAAGAAATTAAAAGCCGATCATGGTTTGTAACCCGAACGGGAGCTGATGAAATAATGTCAACCGATTTAGAGAACGACGAGTTTTGGAAGAAGCTCATCAATGGAATGGGCCCTGGATTCTCACACATTGCCGAAGCGCCCTTAGATCCGAGTTTAAATTAGGACAACACTTTACAACAACTAGGAAGGGCATTAAACCAGTTCTACCCCACCTCAAGCTCAACACGACATCCTTCGTGAGCTCTGACGTTCATTACCCTTCCATCCTTAAATATTAAATACTGCCCTTTAATTCCTGAAAGGACTCCTGAGCCTTCCGGGGCTTTTGCCAGTTTAATACTTATGACTTTTGATGGGTACTGCTCAACAGGATAATGAATCGCATGAACAGTATCGTCGTCAGAAAAAAAAGGTTCATAATTCATGCCTAAAATATCAAAACACTCATCTTTAAGGTCTAGCAGTTCACTAGGATTTCTTGAGACATGCTTAAGCATCCCAAGCCAATGTGTCTTGTCATTCATATGCGCCTTTAAAGCAACCTCAATTTCCCCAGCGAGCTGTCTATAAGGTGTGACACATAAAATGATGCCCTCTACCGCCCCTTGGTCATTCCACCTAAACTGTTCTCTTCCGTAACCTGTCACTCCAACTTTAAGTTTATTCGTTCGACTTAAATACACTATATGAGGTACGTTATGATACCGTTCCTCAAACTCTCTATCTCTTAATACTACACCTGTGTGAATTGTAGAAAGCTCCGGATGTATGATTGATGGACATGAAATGGGAGACTCGAAAAATGCCTTTTGGCTCATCCCCATTCTGTATGCCTGCTTCATATTCTTACCTGAAACAACACAATTTACAACTCCATCAAAACGCCAACTCAATTTCTTCCCCACCCAGTCATTCATATCAACTAAAGGCAATTGATCAAGTACATCGAACATCTGAAACTGGTATCCAACCCTTCCTCTATCTTTGATTGCTGGAGACGCAATCATCTTCCTAATATTTCCCTTTAAAATCATATTTCGAAAGTAATGGGATTTTTCTTAAGTTTGTAAATTAAATGACAATCTTACAATTAAATTTCAATATGAAACAATTTATACTCCCTTGTGCTATTCTAATTTTCGGAAGTGCCTTCGGCCAAACTCCTCTTTTAGACGAGGACTTCGAATCTTATAATGTTGGTGATTACATAGGTGATGCAAGTGCTGTGTTCACAACTTGGAGCGGAACTACTGGTGGAGACGAAGACGCTCAAGTAAGTGATGAGCAAGCTAACTCTGGCACTCAATCATTAAAAATATTCGGCGCTATTGCAGGAACTGGACCTATGGACATTTACCTACCTATAGGGCTTGAGACCGCCTATGAAGTTAGTTATAACATATACGTTCCATCTGGCTATTCAGCTTATATGAACGTACAAGAGGCTTTAACAGTTGCTGTAGGATGGGCGTTTGATATCGTATTTGCGGCTAACGGGCAGATTGTTTTTGGCATAGACCAAGTAAATCTTTCATACGGTTCATTCACACCGGATGAGTGGACTTCTGTTTCTCTTAGAATGGATCCTGTAAACGACAGAGCTGAAATCTTCATTGGTGGTGAATACCTAGCTAACTTTCCCTTTGATGAAATTATTGGAGGTGTTAACTTCTTCGGATTTGGAGATGGAATTACGGAGGGTCTTTACTACATTGATGATATCGTAGTAGTTGAAACTGAGGACGTTATAAATGGACTTGAAGAAGCCACTCAACTTGATTTGGCTTTCGGACCTAACCCAGCTAACGATTACATTCAACTTTCAAGTAACGCTACTAATGGTGTTGTTCGCATCATGGCTCTAAACGGTCAGATCGTGAAAGAAATAGCCACTACTAATTTACTTTCTGGCACACGTATCGAGCTTGACCTTGACAATGGCATCTACCTTGTAGAGCTAACATCAAATGGAAACCGCACAATGCGTAAGCTTGTAATAAGCAAGTAATTTAAAATTCATAAGTGCTTAACACTAATTATTAAGGGCTACTCCAATATGGGGTGGCCCTTTTTTTATGAAGGTGTTTTAAGCAGAGGTATACTCAATTATTATTTGGCTAAAAACTGCTTAATAGCTTGAACCATTTCTATTGTGTGAGGCGGCAAATTCGCAGACTCCCAAGGATGAGAAGCCCCGAAAGTATGAGCCGCTCCTGGAATTACGACAAGCTTACCATCATTTGCCCAGCCCGCAAGCTTTTGCCCATCTGAGATATCCACTGCTTCATCTGAATCACCGTGAATAACAAGTAGAGGGGATGTGAAACTACGGATAGCTTTCTCAATATTGAGAGACTCGCTATTCTCAATAAAATCTTCGTAGAATGTAAAAGAATGTGACAAAACCTGCATGGTTCTGCCATTTAGAACTTCCAAACGGTCTGAGGAACGCCATTTATTAAGAGCTTTGCCAGAAGGAAAACGTGACTCGAAATCACAGACTGAAGCAAGTAAAATAAGTCCGTCTACATCAGTACTTGTCGCTGCGAGTGAAGCAATGCCTCCTCCCCTACTGTGACCCATAACAATAAGCTGTTCTGAATCATTGATCATGCCACCTCGAGCATATTTTAGAATCGACTCTAGGTCGGACTTTTCAATGGAATATGTGTTTTTTGACCATGAAATTTCGTCAGAACAATCGAGAAGATTTGGTATAATGTGCCCGTTGTGTGAGAAGTTGAATCTAATAAAATCCCACCCCTCTTCAGCCAGTCTATCACCCAACAAATCCCAAGCTCCCCAATCCTTAAATCCCTTGTATCCATGCGCAAAAACAATTCTGCCTTTCCGATCAAGACCATCGACCGAATGATGAATATCACCGTGAATATCTCCCAAAGCGCTAAGATGTGTGAAAGGAGTACGATTAATGTTCATCAGGTTGTAAATTGCATACTCAAAATTATAGCAAATTAGAGGATGAGAATTCAATTAAGTTTATTTTTTACAATCTGTGCGCTTTCGCTCACAAATCTTTTAGCCCAAACCTCTACCTCAAACGATATAGTCGTCACCGTCGAAGGTCTTGGTGCTGACTCTGTCTTTCTTGCAAACTACTACGGATCTCGACTATATTATAGTGATACCACTGTGGCTGATATTAACGGACACTTCGTTTTCGAAGGCAGGCCATTTGACGAATGTGGTAAGTATGCAGTCGTTCTCCCTGGACCTGTGTTCTTCGATATGATGTTAGTCTCTGAACCTATGGAGTTCAGAACTACGATGAAGAACCCGCAGGGAGATATGCAAATCATTAAAAGTGAGGAAAACAAAGTGTTTTATGATTATCTAAACTTTCTGAACACTAAGAGGGAAGAACGCACCCCACATGATGCTGTACTCAATGATTCTACTGCTTCTTCCTTGCAGGTGGAAATCGCACGCAATGCCATGACAGTAATGAATTCAGAAGTGTTGGAATATCAAGACGCTCTTATCGACGATCCGAGAGATTACCTGTTTGGCAAATACCTTGGCATGTTACGAGAACCTAAAGTTCCTAATGCGCCATCCGGTATAGAGGACGTTCGATTTTGGAATTACATGTGGTACAGAAACCACTACTGGGACAGAGTAGATTTCACCGACTCTAGGTTAGTGAGAGACGGTAGCTTCCACAAAATGATAGAGATGTGGTGGGGGCAAATCATTCCGCCAGACCCAGACACTCTGTTTTTCGAGGCGCAGAAACTTCTTGCTCAGGTAGTAGGAAACGAGGATATGTTCAAATACATCCTTCACCACATGACGTTCGAAAGCGAATCTTCTAAAGTTATGTGTATGGATAAGGTGTTTGTTGACCTTGTTAATGAATACTATGTTAAAGGGAAGGTGAAGTGGTTAGACGACAAGCAACTTGCGAAGATTGTCGATAGAGCTAAGGCTCTCAAATATTCTGTATGTGGCAATATTGCGCACAACATAACACTACCTGGAATAGACGGAACAACTTGGAAATCACTTCACGATATAGAAGCGAAGTACACAGTAATGGTTATTTGGGAAAGCAGCTGTGGGCATTGTAAAAAAGAGATGCCTGTTCTGCAGCGTATTTACGAAGAATGGCACGATAAGGGGCTTGAGATCTACGCTATTGGGAATGACTTTGAACCTGAGCCATGGCTGGAATACTTAGAAACAACCAATTACACGGATTGGATTCACGTAAGTGACAATCCTCTTATTAACGCTCAGGATAGCGCCGCAGCACTTATCTATAGTAGGATTACCGATTTAGAGTCATTGAATTTCAGAACAACATTCGATGTCTTCTCAACACCTAAACTCTTTCTTCTAGACGAAAATAAAAAGATTTTAGCCAAACAAATCGGGGCACTTCAGTTAGCAGAGATGCTTTACAGACTTGAAGGTCTTGAACCACCACACCCGGAGTTTTTCCTATCCGAAGAAGCTATAGAAAAAATAAGACGTTCAGAAGAACAAGATAAAAAAAATCCCTAATCACACCATCTCAATTTACTATATTAATTAATATAAAAAATGAGCCAAAGACGATTTTTCAAATTATTTCTTAAGCAACCTACAGTTAATGCTTCAGTTACTCCCAGTTCAAAAAAGGCTGCAATAAGAATGGTACAGGGGCTTGATTTAAGCAAAATGAAATACGTCGTGGAACTAGGTCCTGGGACAGGTGTTTTTAGTAATATACTTGCTAAAAGGCTCCCTTCAAACTGTAAAATATTACTTATAGAATTGGAGGAAGAGTTTATCAAACCATTGGAAAAGAAACTTGATGACCGTTTCGAAGTGGTTAAATGTAGCGCTTGTAATTTATCATCCCTCTTAAAAGACAGAGGGATAAATAACGTTGACCTGATTATCAGTGGGCTTCCATACACATTGCCTAGTGAGGTGAAAAAGACATTGTTTGCAACTCTTTTAGAGCTAACCAGAAATGGTACACACATGAGGTGGTTCACATACTTTCCTTTCTTAATGAAAAGGCATTATTCCAACTTTCCAATGAAAAAAGTTTGTTTTGTTTTGTGGAATTTCCCTCCAATGTGGATTTATTCAGTTAACTAATTACTGCGTGTGAACAAATAATGTTGAATCTGGAAATTCCTTGACTACATTTGCATCGCATTTTTAATTATTTTTATTGTGAATATTTTTGTAGGAAATCTAGCTTGGGGCGTTGATGACGTCGTTTTAAAAGAAACATTTGAGGCTCACGGAGCTGTAGACAGCGCACGTGTGGTCCATGATCGCGAAACTGGCCGCTCACGCGGTTTTGGCTTTGTAGAAATGCCTAACTCTGATCAGGGACAATCAGCCATTGAGGCTCTCGAGGGTAAAGATGTAATGGGTCGTCCGATTCGTTGCAACGAGAGTGAGCAACGCGAAAAGCGTCGTTCTTTCTAAGAAACTAATACTTATAAGAAAGCCCCGACCTTATGGTCGAGGCTTTTTTTATGCCTTTTTTATCTTCAAGAAGTTTTGTAGCGAGAGGGGGGCTCGAACCCCCGACCTCAGGATTATGAATCCTGCGCTCTAACCAGCTGAGCTACCTCGCCAAGGCGGGCGCAAAGATAGTAAGGAGTTTTTAGTTTTACACATATTTAGCAATAACTTCCTCAAGTCATTCGTATA